>R26__coassemble_1040_pt1 | contig 14595 bp, 10 predicted proteins | sample R26__metabat2_high_PE_046 | metagenome-assembled genome bin R26
GATCGCAGAAGAGACCGTAGAAGAAGCCGAGGAGATCGCTGAAGAAGCGGTAGAAGAAATCGAAGAGATTACCGAAGAAGCTGCAGAAGAAGCCGAAGTGATTGCAAAAGAAGCTGCAGAAGAGCCGACTGTGCTGTTCGAGGAGATTCCGGGAGAGGCAGTGCAGGAGAGCGGATCAGAAGAACAGTTCGAGGAAGATCTTTATATCACCAGGACCAGAGCGCAGGAAGACGCTGTCCTGAATGCAGGGGCGTTCAGTTTCGGAAAGACCTTGAAAAAGACAGAATCTGCCCGTAATGAACGGTCGAAAGAAGAAAAAGAAAAAGTAAAAGCGGAAAAACAGAGCAAAAAACTGGAAAAGGCTAACCTCCGGGAAGAAAAGCTGCGGGAAAAGAGACTGCGGGCAGAAGAACAGAGAGTAGAAAAGTTCCGGGAAAAGAAACTCCGGGAAGAAAAACTGCAGGAAGAAAAACGGCAGCGAGAAGAAGAACACCAGAAAAAACTGCAGGAGGAAAAAGCTCTTCAGGAAGAGCAGGCAGCGCAGGCTGCTGAGGAAGAGGCGGCAAAAGCAGTGGAATCTGAGGAACCTGCAGCAGAACCGGTTCCGGATATGGCTATGAAAGAGTCTGCAGTAGAACCGGAAAAGATCGAAGATGCAGTTGCCGCAGAAGAGCCGGAAGATGAGGAAGAGGAGGCATTTGTTCCAAAAGCCCGGGGATTCTTCCGCTCCCTGTTCAGCAGAAAAGGACAAAGCGAGATAGCTGCGGAAGATGAACTGACCGAGGAAGAGATCGCTGCAGAAGAGCCTGCAGAGGAAGAACCGGAAGAAGTTCAGGAAGCAGCCGCTGAAGCAGAGAAGATCCCGGAAGAAGAACCTGTACTGGAAGAGAAAGAAGAGCAGGAAGAACAGGAAGTAGCTGCCCAGGCAGCCGCTGCCGAGACGATCGAGAAACTCCGGGAGTTTGTAGCACGGGAAGAAGAAAATACATCGGAAGAGCCTGCAGAAGAACCGGCAGCAGCTCCTGCCGGTAAACCGATGCCGGCGCTGAGGAAACCGGAAAACAATCCGGAAGCGGACGCCGCAGCTGCGGCCGCTCTTGAGCGGTTCAGAAAACTTTCTGCCCGGGAAGAAGAGGAAGACTGGTTTGCGGGGATCGAGATCCGTGATACACAGGAAGAACCCGTAAGGCCGATGCGCGGAAATAAAGTATACAAAGGCAATAAAGATCCGAAGAAAGCAAAAGCCAGAACAGTGCCTGATCTGTTTGACGAAACCAGGAAGAATCAGCCGCCATATCAGGGGGCAGACACGAAAGCAGCCAGAAAGAAAAAAGCGAAAAACCGCAAAGAGTCCGAACGATTCGGGGAAGAACTGTTTGCGCAGACACAGGAAAGCCATATGGAAAGAGAAACGATCGATATCGATGAACTGCTGAATGAGGCACTGCAGAAAGATACTTCAAAAAAAAAAGAGGAAATCACTGAAGAAGCGCTGAATATGCTCCTTGATTCCTCTATCGATCTGCACAGATCAGAGGAAAAACCGGAAGAAACCAGGAAAAAACCGGAGAAAGAACTGACAGTTTCCGAGACAGGAGAATATGACCTGGACGGTTTTATCCGGCAGGACAACCATAAAGAGATCACCAGGCAGATGTCTTTTGATGATCTGTTCGGCGGGGAGTTCCGTCCGAAGGTAAGGATCCCTGCGGAAGCAGTGAAAAAAACACCCGAAACGCAGCTTGTCTTCAGTAAGAAGTACTCCCTGAGTGAAGAGCAGCGCAAAGCTCTCGGCGAATTCCTGATGATCGATGGAATGGAAGCGCAGATCTGTGCGGCCATTGACAACCTGATCACGAAGAAAAAATCCGGTGATGATACCGGTGGTCATCTGATCGTAACCGGCGATGCCAAATCAGGGAAGACTTACCTGACCATCGAGATCCTTAAGGCGGTCAATCAGGAAGTGGGACACGGCAATCCTCGTATCGCCAAAGTACAGGCCCAGGCGATCAATGGCAAGAATATCAGAAAAGTTCTTGCAAAAGTAACTGATTCGGATCTTATTATCGAGAATATCGGAAAACTGGAAGATGCAACTATACGCGATATCATTACGGCAGTAAGGGAAAACAATGCGTCTACCATGGTGATCCTGGAGGGCAATCAGCTGGCTGCCGATACGATGATCCAGCGGTTCCCGGATGTGGCAAGAGTATTTAAAACAAGAATCGATATCGGGGAGCTGACCCTTACTCAGTGGGCGGATATTGCGCAGAAATACGCCCGCAGCCAGGGCTATTCCATCGAGGGACCTGCTCTTCTGGCACTCCATGCCAGACTCAGCAGGATCAATACATCCGATATCAGGCTCGGCAACAAGCAGGTGAAAGAGATCGTGGATGAAGCGATCGAGAAAACGCAGAACCGCAGTTCCGGAAAACTGTTCTCTGCATTTTCAAAGAAAAATGAGGACACGCTTGTGCCTCTGACAGAAGACAATTTTATGTAAAGCATTGGAGCGGGAGTGATTATGGACAACACAAATTTGAAATTGATCGCAAATGAAATCAGAAAAGGGATCGTGACGGCAGTTCATTCAGCCGGAGCAGGGCATCCCGGCGGTTCCCTTTCGTCTGCTGATATCCTGACATTTCTGTATTTTGAGGAAATGAACAGGATCGATCCGAAGGATCCGCGCAATCCGGAACGGGACCGGTTTGTACTGTCGAAAGGGCATGCGGCGCCGGTGCTGTATGCAACCCTGGCGGAAAAAGGCTTTTTCCCGAAGGAGGATCTTCTTACTCTCAGAAAGATCGATTCTTATCTGCAGGGACACCCTGATATGAACAAGGTTCCCGGCGTGGATATGTCTACCGGTTCCCTGGGACAGGGGTTTTCAACGGCGGTCGGCATGGCGCTTGCCGGAAAGATGGATCAAAAGGATTACCGTGTTTATGCCCTTCTGGGGGATGGTGAGATCCAGGAAGGGCAGATCTGGGAAGCCAGTATGTTTGCCGGACACAGAAAACTGGACAATCTTGTGGCGATCCTGGACTATAACGGACTGCAGATCGATGGAAAGACCAGCGATGTGTGTGACCCCAATCCGGTCGACAAAAAGTTCGAAGCATTTAATTTCCATGTGATCTATGCGGATGCTCATGATTTTGATTCCCTTCGCGCCGCATTTGAGGAGGCCCGAAAGACCAAGGGGATGCCCAGCGCGATCATCGCCAAGAGCACCAAAGGAAAAGGCGTCTCATTTATGGAGAACAATGCCGGATGGCACGGAAAAGCCCCGAATGATGAAGAGTATAAACAGGCAATGGCAGAACTGGAGATGGAAAAATGAAAATTGATTTATCAGGAAATACAAAAATAGCAACAAGAGACAGCTATGGCAATGCCCTGGTGGAAATCGGAAAAGAGCATCCGGAACTGGTAGTACTGGATGCCGACCTGGCCGGCGCAACAAAGACCGGCGTTTTCAAGAAAGCCTTTCCGGAGCGCCATATTGACTGCGGGATCGCAGAGGCGGATATGATGGGTATTGCAGCAGGCCTGGCATGCTGCGGCAAGATTCCTTTTGCTTCCACTTTTGCCATGTTTGCAGCAGGAAGAGCTTATGAACAGGTGCGTAATTCAATTGCCCACTCTGAATTGAATGTGAAAGTGGCAGCAACCCATGCAGGGATCACAGTAGGAGAAGATGGGGCGACCCATCAGTGCCTGGAAGATATTGCACTGATGAGAGTGATCCCAGGTATGACCGTTTTAAGCCCTGCAGATGATGTAGAGGCAAAGGCAGCGATCTGGGCAGCCTTTGAGTATGAAGGACCTGTCTATATCAGACTTGGCAGACTGGCTGTCCCGGTGATCTATGATCCGCAGGAATACAAGTTTGAGATCGGCAAAGGCGTTCTCCTGAAAGAGGGAACAGATCTTACGATCATTGCCACAGGCGTGGAAGTCTATGAAAGTCTTGTGGCTGCGCAGCGGCTGGAAGAAGAGGGGATCAGCGCGGAAGTCATCAATATCCATACCATTAAGCCTCTGGATCAGGAACTCATCGCAGCCAGCGTTTCCAAAACCGGGAAAGCGGTAACGGTGGAGGAACATTCCCTGATCGGCGGCCTGTACGGCGCTGTCTGCGAGACTCTGGCTCAGTGCTGTCCCGCAAAGGTACTGGGGATCGGCATCCACGACTGCTTCGGACATTCCGGCGCAGCAAAAAAACTTCTGCAGGAATATCAATTGGATGCAGAAGGTATTTACAAACAGATCAAAGGGTGGCTGTAACAGCCCCCTTTTTTTATTTGGCGGATTTCTTTCCCTGTTCGGATCGGAACAGTTCTTTCTGGAGAAGAGAGTCTTCCCCGGGTATTTTATCCAGGGGCGACATATCGGTGGCAAGAGGATGTTTCTGCTCATTGAGATACTCCAGCCACAGGACAAAATATGCTCTCATATAGATGACAAATGCAAGGAGCATAAAAGCTGCTGCAAAACCGATCATGGTAGCAACGATATGAGGCGGGATATGAGGGATCGCGACCAGGGAGAGCATTACAAGGAACAGTATTACCGTACAGAGTTTGCCGCACCACATGGCGCCTTCGATGTGCTTGCCCCGGGTAAACAGATAAGCGCTTGCCAGCGCGGAGACGATCTCTTTGACAGCATAGATAACGATCAGGATGATCACCCACCGATAACGGATGCAGACACAGAACATCATGGCAAACTGCATGCATTTATCCGCGATCGGATCAATGATCTTACCCAGATCTGAGGTCAGGTTCCAGTGCCTTGCAATGAATCCGTCAGCCACATCCGTGATACCGGAAACGACGATCAGGATCGCGGAAGCAACGTGATCCGAAAGGCTCTCTGCATTCATATACACGATGATAAAAGCCGGCACCAGCAGGAATCTTATGTACGTAAGAATGTTGGGCAGCAGCAGAAAATCTTCTTTATGAATATGTAAGTCGGATTTCTTGAAAAACATATTACACAGTATATTTTATGAGCATAGAATTGTCAATTGGCCAAAATCCTTATAAAATCAACGATTCTCGTTGACAAAACATTGTTTTCAAGTATAATATACCCGATACGTGATTAAGGCGTAATTAAAGAAACAGAAAATTTATTCGAGGAGGATAAACCATGAATAAGGTTGAATTAGTCGAAGCTATGGCTAAAAAGGCTGACATCAGCAAGAAAGACGCAGAGGCTGCATTAAAGGCATTCATCGCTACTGTACAGGGTGAACTGAAAAAAGGCGGCAAGGTACAGTTAGTTGGATTCGGTACTTTTGAAGTATCCAAGAGAGCAGCTCGCAAGGGTCGCAATCCGCAGACCGGCGCCGAGATGAAGATCAAAGCTTCCAAGACTCCGAAGTTCAAAGCTGGCAAGGCATTCAAGGATGCACTGAACTAATTCAGAAAAGTAAAGCGAAATACAGAAAAGGCTGAAGCAGTTTTATGCTTCAGCCTTTTTTTGACGCCGGATCAAAGGGAACCATAAAAATTCTGTGAATTATTTGATTTCCTTATTAAAACAAAGTAGAATACAGCCATGAGAATCGATAAATATCTGAAAGTATCAAGACTGATCAAAAGAAGGACCGTCGCCAATGACGCCTGCGATGCAGGACGCGTCATGGTAAACGGCCGTCCCGTGAAAGCATCCTATGAGGTCAAGCCCGGTGATGTCATCGAGATCGGATTCGGCACCAGAAGTGTAAAAGCTGAGGTGACCAGTCTGCAGGAAAGCATCCGGAAGGAAGACGCTCAGGAAATGTACAGACTGCTGTGATGAGAGCCGAAGTAAAGAAACGACTGAGACGGAACCGCATAATCGCCATGATCATCGGAGCTGCCGTGATCATATTCTGTATCCTGATGATAGGGCAGATCATCAGTTCCCGGAACAGCAATAAGGAACAGGAAGCCAGAAAAGCAAGGCTGGATGAGCAGATCGCCATGCAGGAAGAACGCCGTGCCGAGTTGGACGACGAGGAAGCTTATGTAAAAACCAGGGAATACATCGAAGAGAAAGCCAAGTCCATCGGATATGTGTTTCCGGACGAGATCATATTTAAAAGAGAAGACTGAAAATGGCAGACGCATACAGTGTTTTTCGGGAATATGTAAAAGAAAATAACCTCTTCCAGGAAGAAGATCATGTGATCGCAGGCGTTTCCGGAGGGGCGGATTCCATGTGCCTTCTGGTCATGCTTAAGAAGCTTGCCGGTGAGATGAATCTGAAGCTGACGGCTGTTCATGTCAATCATCTGATCAGGGGCCTGGAGGCGGACCGGGATGAAGCCTTTGTCAAAGATTTCTGTAAAGAACAGGATATTCCCTGTATCGGAGTAAAGGCGGCAGTCAAAACCTATGCGGCTGAGCATGGCATGAGCGTGGAAGAAGCCGGACGGATTGCCAGATACCAGACTTTTTATCAGGTCGCCCGCAAAATCTGCGGAAGTGATGAGATCCCGTCTTCTATCAAAGCCTGCGTAGCACACCATAGGGACGACAATGCCGAGACGATCCTGATGAACCTGATCCGGGGAGCCGGCCTGAAGGGCCTTCGCGGCATGAGCAGTATCGGGGAACGGTTCGGGATCACCGTTGTAAGGCCGCTGCTCTGTCTTGGACGGCAGGATATCGAAGAGTATCTGAAAGATGAAAAGGTGGAATTTATTACCGACTCCACCAATGAAGAAGACGCCTATGTCAGGAACAAGGTCCGGCTCGACGTGATCCCCGGCCTGCAGAAGATAAATCCCAGGGCGTCTGAACATATTAACGAAGCTTCCCTGGCAATCGTAAAGGCACAGGAGTTTATTGAACGGGAATCCGCCAAAGCGATCCGGGTCATGGTGGACCAAAGGGAAGGCGGCTGGTATATCGATCTGAAACGATACAGTGAGCTGGATATTACGGTGAAAGAACAGATGATCCGTGACCTTCTGGAACAGATCGCAGGCAGCCTGAAAGATATCCGCCGTGTTCATATCGAGAATATCCTGCAGCTGGAAAACAAGCAGACGGGACGCAGAGTCCATCTGCCCTACGGGATCATTGCATACAGAAGCTACGGCAACCTGATCCTGAAACAGGCTACCCGGAGCGACCGGATGGCGCAGGATATGACAGATTATGCCCGGAAAGAAGGGGAATACGGTAAGAATGAGAACGGACCGGATACAGAAGAAGAGGATTATTCCGAGCCGGAAGAATTCCTGATCGACCCTACTCACCTGACAACAGAGCCCTCCAGGGTCCTTTTGTGGAACGGGCTGGAACTGGAAATGACCCTGATCCATGTCAATCCCGTGACAAGGCAGCAGCTGATCGCGAAAAATGAGTATACAAAAGCATTTGATTGCGCTAAAATAAAAGGTAATTTGGCTCTGAGAAAACCGGATCCCCAGGAGGAGATCCAGTTTTTCGGAGGCCGGAAAACGATCCGGAAGTATCTGGTGGATGAAAAAGTGCCCAGAGAGGAAAGAGATGATATTCTGGTCCTGTGTGATGAGGAAAACATCATGTGGATCCTGGGATACCGGATGAGCGAGACCTATAAGATTACAGAGATGACGAATCTGGCACTGCAGGTAAGTATTATCGGAGGAGAAAATGAACAAGATTGATGTTTTGATCCCGGAAGAAGATGTCAGAACCCGCATACAGGAAATGGCGGATGAGATCAGTGAGAAATACAAAGACCGGGAAGTCATTTTTATCGGTATCCTGAACGGTTCCGTGTTTTTCCTGACAGCCCTGGCACAGCTCATGACGATCCCGATCGAGATTGATTTTATGGCTGCATCCAGCTATGTAGGTACGGATTCCACCGGCAAGGTGCTGATCACCAAGGATCTGGCCAGGTCTATCGAAGGAAAGCATATCCTTATCATCGAGGATATCGTTGATACAGGTCAGACGCTCCATCTTCTGAAAGAGATGCTGGAGAAAAGAAAGCCGGCGAGCCTTGAGATCGTAACACTCCTGGACAAGCCGGAGCGCAGAAAAGTGGAATTCCAGGCAGATCTCGTCGGATTCAGTATTCCGGACCGGTTTGTAGTAGGCTGGGGAATGGATTACAATCAGAAATACAGAGAACTCCCCTATATCGGGATAATCAATGAATGACAGTAGAGGATTAGTTTAGAATGAGTAAAAACAGCAGAGGAATCATTGTTTATATCCTTATCATCCTTGCAATCTTCGGTATTGTATACTGGATGACAAGTTCCAACACACCCACAGAGAATTACACCTATAAGGAATTTGAGGCAGACCTGGATGCTGGTACGGTTTCCTACGTCACCATCCGACAGAACTCTGAGGTCCCCACCGGTGTCGTCCTGGTCAAATTCAAAGATTCGACGACATCGCAGCTGTATGTTGAAAATGTCGGGGATATTACCAGCGAACTTCAGGAAAGAGGACTGGAATATACCCTCAGTGACGTGACAAGAGAAGGGTTCTTTACCGGAACGATCCTGCCGATGCTCATCATGCTGGTGGTGATGATCGTATTCTTCTCGATCATATCGCGGAATGCCGGCGGGACCGGGGGCAACGTCATGTCCTTCGGAAAGAGCCGGGCAAAGGCGACGCAGGCTTCAGATAACAAGACGACCTTTAAGGACGTGGCAGGCCTGAATGAGGAAAAGGCAGAGTTGGAAGAAGTTGTGGATTTCCTGAAGAATCCGCAGAAATACACTAAGGTCGGCGCCCGGATACCGAAAGGTATGATCCTGGTAGGCCCTCCGGGAACCGGTAAAACACTGCTCGCCCGGGCGATCTCCGGGGAAGCCGGCGTACCGTTCTTCCATATTTCCGGTTCTGACTTCGTAGAAATGTTCGTCGGCGTCGGTGCCTCCCGTGTACGTGATCTGTTCGGAGAAGCCAAGAAAAACGCCCCCTGTATCATTTTTATCGATGAGATCGACGCTGTAGCCCGTCGGCGTGGTTCCGGCCTTGGCGGCGGACATGATGAAAGAGAACAGACACTGAACCAGATCCTGGTGGAAATGGACGGTTTTGGCGTTAATGAGGGAATTATTGTCATGGCGGCGACCAACCGTGTGGATATCCTGGATCCTGCAATCCTTCGTCCCGGCCGTTTTGACCGTAAGATCTATGTAGGAAGACCTGATGTAGCCGGCAGAGAAGCTATCCTGAAGGTACATGCCCGCAACAAGCCGTTGGCAGAAGATGTGGATCTTGAGACTGTTGCCAGGACGACAGCAGGATTTTCCGGAGCAGATCTGGAGAACCTCCTGAATGAAGCAGCGATCAATGCGGCTTCCAAGAACCGCGGCTATATCAAGCAGGAAGACATTGAGACAGCCTTCATCAAGATCGGGATCGGAGAAGAGAAGAAGAGCCGTGTCATTTCCGATAAGGAAAAGAGGATCACGGCATATCACGAAAGCGGACATGCGATCCTGTTCCATCTGCTCCCGGATGTGGGACCTGTTCATATGGTTTCCATCATCCCGACCGGTATGGCAGGCGGCTATACCATGCCTCTGCCCGAGAAGGATGAGATGTATGTCACAAAGGGCAAGATGCTGCAGAATATCATGGTGTCCCTTGGAGGCCGTATTGCAGAAGAACTGACCTTTGACGACATTACCATGGGCGCTGTCCAGGATATCAAGCAGGCGACCGCCACCGCAAGAGCGATGGTCACCCAGTATGGTATGAGCGAGAAGCTGGGACTGATCGATTACGCCGGATCAGATTCCGATGAAGTATTTATCGGACGTGACTGGGGACAGGCAAAGCACTATTCAGAGTCAACAGCTTCCCTGATCGATGAAGAAGTGAAGAAGATCATCGACAAATGTTATGTCCAGGCCCGCGAGATCATCGAGAAGAACCGGCACGTGCTGGAGGCAAGTGCCCAGCTCCTTCTGACAAAGGAGAAGATCACCCGCGAAGAGTTTGAAGCCTTATTTGTTTCTCCTGCGCAGGTGGTTTCGGAAGAACCGGAGCAGATCCGGGACACGGAAGAACCCGGTGAAAATGCCTGATCGTTTGCTGATTTGGGGGATATGCGCAAAATGCACAAAAAAAATCAAAATTTTTATTGAAGTTTGTGAACACTGAATTTGGTTTCCATGATACTATACGTATCGTAAAACCCCCAATACATATAGTTTTACTACACCCCATAAAATGAAATACCTTCTCCTTGAAAGGACCAGCGTGAGCTGGTTCTTTTGCTGTCCGCCGATATAGGGGCTATGCCGCAGCGGCTGGTTCCGCGCCGAAAGTACATTTGCTTCTGTAGATCTCCTCAAAATTGGCGAGCGTCAAAAATAAGGAGGGTCAACCCTCCTCAAAAAGGGCAAGCGGCGAAAATAAGGATATCAACAAGCTAAAAAAGAAAAACACTTCCTGAAAACACGCCGGCCAAACAAGGAGCGAACTTATGTTCGAAAATGCTTTACAGAATTGATAGGGATTGCTATACTTTAATCCACGGCAATCAAAAGGATACAGAATACGTAAGACACCGTATCTGTCATAAGGAGATCAATGCAGGAAAGCAGATTTAAACTGGTATCAGAATACAAACCCACGGGAGACCAGCCCGGTGCGATCGAAGAACTGGTAAGAGGGTTCCGGGAAGGCAATCAGTTCCAGACCCTTCTGGGAGTGACGGGTTCCGGAAAGACCTTTACCATGGCCAATGTCATACAGGCGCTGAACAGACCGACCCTGGTCATCGCCCACAACAAAACCCTGGCGGCACAGCTGTACAGCGAGTTCAAGGAGTTCTTCCCGGAAAATGCCGTGGAGTATTTTATTTCCTACTATGATTATTACCAGCCGGAGGCTTATGTGCCTTCAACGGATACTTATATTGAGAAGGATTCTTCCATCAACGATGAGATCGACCGGCTGAGGCATTCAGCGACTATGTCCCTTGTAGAGCGAAAGGACGTGATCATCGTGGCGTCCGTCTCCTGCATTTACGGGATCGGCGATCCCGTGGAGTATGCCAGGAGCTGCGTGTCTTTGAGACCGGGTATGCATAAGGAACGGGATGAAGTGATCCGGGAACTGGTCCGTATCCAGTATGAGCGTAATGACATGGATTTTCAGAGAGGAACTTTCCGGGTCAGGGGAGACACGCTGGAGGTGATCCCGGTTTCCACTGACAGCTACGCTATCCGGGTGGAGTTTTTTGGAGATGAGATCGACCGGATCTCACAGATCGATGTGCTGACCGGAGAAGCAAAGGCCAAACTGTCCCATGCTGCATTGCTCCCGGCGTCTTATTATGTCGTTCCGCCGGAACAGATGGAACGGGCACTTCGTGATATAAAGGAGGAACTGGAGGAGCGGGTCTCTTACTTCCAGAAGAATGGGAAACTGCTGGAGGCGCAGCGTATCTGGGAACGGACGAATTTCGATATTGAGATGATGCGGGAGACCGGCATCTGCTCCGGGATCGAGAATTACTCGAGACATCTGACGGGACTTGCGCCAGGAGTGCCGCCGGCGACCCTGATCGATTTCTTCAAAGATGAGTTTCTGATCATTATCGATGAGTCCCATATGACAGTGCCACAGATCGGGGCGATGTATAACGGGGACCATTCCCGCAAACAGACCCTGGTGGATTTCGGATTCCGGCTGCCTTCCGCATTAGACAACCGGCCGCTGAAATTCGAAGAGTTTGAGCAGAAGATCGACCAGCTGCTGTTTGTTTCGGCGACCCCCGGACGCTACGAAGGCGCGCATGAACTGCTGCGGACCGAACAGATCATCCGCCCGACAGGGCTGCTGGATCCCGAGGTGATCGTAAAGCCGGTGGAGGGACAGATCGATGATCTCCTGACAGAGATCAACAAGGAGACGGCCGCAGGCAATAAGGTCCTGGTGACCACCCTTACCAAGAAGATGGCAGAGAACCTGACGGATTTCCTGAAAGAAGCTGGCGTAAGGGTACGGTACCTGCATTCGGATATTGCGGCGCTGGAGCGGACGGAGATCATCAGGGATATGAGGCTCGATGCCTTTGATGTCCTGGTAGGGATCAACCTGCTCCGGGAAGGACTGGATATCCCGGAAATATCGCTGGTTGCGATCCTTGATGCTGACAAGGAAGGATTCTTAAGAAGCGAGACATCCCTGATACAGACCATCGGGCGGGCATCCAGGAATGCCCAGGGGCATGTGATCATGTATGCGGATACCATTACCGATTCCATGCGGTCGGCGATCACGGAAACGCAGCGCCGGCGAAAGATTCAGCAGGCATATAATGAAGAGCACGGGATCAAGCCGGAAACGATCCGAAAAGCCGTCCGGGATCTGATCAGTATTACCCATGAAGCAGAATCAGCCGGAAAGAAACTGACGATGGATCCGGAATCAATGAACGCGAAGGACCTGAAGGCGCTGATCGCCAAGGTCAAAAAGCAGATGGAAAGAGCTGCAGCCAATCTGGATTTCGAAACGGCAGCACAGCTCAGGGACCGGATGCTGGATCTTCGTAAGTATTTAGACTGATGCAGGAGGCCTTATGGCAGCAAGTGAACAGAAATATATCAAGATCCGCGGTGCAGCGGAGAACAATCTGAAAAATATAGACTTGGACATCCCGCGAAACGAGATGGTAGTCTTTACGGGACTTTCGGGAAGCGGCAAATCTTCCCTGGCCTTTGATACGATCTATGCCGAGGGACAGCGCCGGTACATGGAGTCTTTGTCATCTTATGCGAGACAGTTTCTCGGGCAGATGGAAAAACCGAAAGTCGAGACGATCGAAGGATTGTCGCCGGCGATCTCCATCGACCAGAAAGCGACCAACCGGAACCCGAGATCTACGGTGGGCACAGTCACAGAGATCCATGATTATCTGCGACTTCTGTATGCAAGAGCCGGAATCCCTCACTGCCCGGACTGCGGGAGGGAGATCTCCAGACAGACAGTGGACCAGATGGTGGACAGTATCCTGGCGCTTCCGCAGGGAACGCGCCTGATGCTGATGGCGCCGGTAGTCAGGGGCAGAAAGGGAGAACATGTAAAACTCCTGGAATCCGCCCGGAAACAGGGTTATGTCAGAGCAAGGATCGACGGGATCAATTATGATCTGGATGAAGAGATCAAACTGGAAAAGAACAACAAGCACAGCATCGATATCATCGTTGACCGTATTGTAGTCAAAGAAGGGATCGAATCCCGCCTGACGGACTCGATCGAGACGATCCTGGGGATGGCAGACGGTCAGATGACCGTGCAGGTGGTGAGCTGGCCGGAAGGCGCGGAAAAGCCGAAAGCCGGAGACAGTGTCAACCGCACAGCGGATGGTCAGCTGATCCTGCAGGTGGACGAGCAGGGAGAGATCCATTTTTCTTCCAATTTTTCCTGCCCGGACTGCGGGATCGGGATCGGGGAACTGGAGCCGAGAAATTTTTCCTTCAACAATCCCTTTGGCGCATGTCCTGTCTGTGCGGGGCTCGGATACAAGATGGAATTCGATATCGATCTGATCATTCCTGATAAGAGCCTCAGCATCAATCAGGGGGCGATCACTGCCATAGGATGGCAGAGCTCCAATAAGTCTTCCAGCTTTGCGAATGCCATGCTGCAGGCCCTTGCGCGCAAGCATGGGTTCAGCCTGGACACGCCGTTTGAAGACTATCCGGAGAAGATCAAGAAGATCCTGATCTACGGGGATACCGTCAGTGTGGATGTCCATTACCAGGGACAGAGAGGAAGCGGCGTCTATCCCACAGTTTTCGAAGGGCTTATCGAAAACATGAACCGCCGTTATCGGGAGGCATTTTCCGATACCGCGAAACAGGAATACGAAGAGTTTATGAGGATCAGTCCCTGCGATGCCTGCAAGGGCATGCGGCTGAACCGGCAGAGCCTGGCGGTTACGGTCGGGGGAATGAACATTCATCAGGTTTCCGACATGACCATCGGGGACAGTCTGGAATTTTTTGAAAAGCTGAAACTGGGCAGCCAGGGGCAGCAGATCGCAGCACCTATTCTGAAAGAGGTGAAGGCGCGGCTCAGATTCCTGCTGGATGTGGGACTGGATTATCTGACCCTGACCCGTTATGCGGCAAGCCTTTCCGGAGGGGAAGCCCAGAGGATCCGTCTGGCCACCCAGATCGGATCCGGCCTGACAGGCGTTTTATATATCCTGGACGAGCCTAGTATCGGGCTTCACCAGAGAGACAATGACAAGCTGCTGGCAACCCTGAAAAAACTGCGGGATCTTGGAAACACTCTGATCGTGGTGGAACACGATGAGGATACCATGCGGCAGGCGGATACCATTGTGGATATCGGGCCGGGAGCCGGGGAAAACGGCGGCCGCGTCATTGCTGTCGGGACAGCACAGGATATCATGAACTGTCCGGAGAGCATTACAGGAGATTATCTGAGCGGAAGGCGGTCCATTAAGGTGCCGGATTCCCGCCGCAAACCCACCGGTTGGATCGAAGTTATCGGAGCACGGGAGAATAACCTGCGCAATATTAATGTCCGGTTTCCGCTGGGGGTGATGACCTGCGTGACGGGCGTCTCCGGCAGC
>R26__coassemble_1072_pt1 | contig 14300 bp, 9 predicted proteins | sample R26__metabat2_high_PE_046 | metagenome-assembled genome bin R26
GGAGATCTTGTCATAATATGTATGGATGGAGATCGCATAGCACATGCCTTCTACGTAGCTGATGGTTGCCTTTGCTTCGCTGATACCGATGATCTCGCCTTTTGCATTCAGCATGCAGCCGCCGGAATTGCCGAAGTTGATCGCTGCATCTGTCTGAATGACATTCAGTGTCATTCCTTCCACCATGATCTCTCTGTTCAGGGCGCTTACGATACCGGTGGTAACGCTGGTGCCGTATCCGAGGGCATTGCCGATCACGACTACGCCGTCGCCGACTTCCGGTTCTTCGGTGCTGATCGTAGCGATCCGGATGCTGCTCAGGGTCTCTTCATCAATATCTTCCAGCGGAACCGCAACGATCGCGATATCGGCGCTGGCATCTGCTGCCTTGACATAACCGTCTACACTGGCGTCATTCACGAATGTGACATACAGTGAAGAACTGCCTTCCACAACATGATAGCTGGTGAGGATCAGAAGTTCCGTATCGTTCTGGGAAATGATGGTTCCGGACCCCATGCCGCTGTCGACTTCATTGGCATGTTCTTCAGCCTCTTCTCCGTTTTCTGATTCCTCAGATTCTGCTTCAGGAGCCGGTTCCGGAGTCTGATATCCCGGTCCTTCATAGTAATAATATCCGTCCCCGCTTCTTCCTCCGAAGCTGTCTCCGAAGAAATACTTGAAGATATCATCGATCCTGCCGTCGCCGAAGCCGCCGTCGCCGAAGCTGCCGTAATAATCGATCAGGGATCTTGAGGTAATGGAAACAACAGAAGGAAGTGCCTGCTGTACGACATCTGAAACGTCTGTAAGCACATAACCGGTCGGTGCAGCCGTTTCTTCTGTCTGTACCGGCGCTGCCAGTGTCAAAACTGCCGTATCAGCCTCTGTGGTTCCTGCGCTGATACTGACTGCGGAAACCAGGGCGACGATCGCCGCCACCAGGACTGCTGACACAGAAAAAATCAGTTTTCTGTGGGATCTTTTTCGGGGAGTTCTTTGTTCCTCTGTAAACTGTCTTTCAAATTCTGAATGATCAAATCTGTTCATCGTATTCTCCTTTTCTATCCGAAACGATTGGATCGTTTGTTTTTTACGATTCAGATGATATTCAGTAAATGTGTCGATTCTGTGATGTGATTATGGCAAATTTCTGAACGTTTTTTCCAAAAGAAAAAAGATGCCGCAGCATCTCTTTTACATGGTCTCGATCCTGCGGATACTCGATGTATCCGGATCTGTATTTTCTATTTCCTCCCCGGCCAGGATCCAGGCGATCTTCTGTGCTGAAGCCTCCCTGCTGAAATGGGCCTGCCGGCAGTCCAGCGCTTTCTGCCCCATCTGCAGCCGCTCTTCTTCGCTCATCCGATAGATCTTCATGATACTGCTGTACATACCTGCAGCATCTTCGGGTTCTGTCGTAAAGCCGCATCCGGCTCTGCGGATCAGCTCACGGACCATACCGCTCAGGGACGCGGCGATGGGTTTTCCGGCTGCCAGATAATTGATGATCTCATGCGGCATGGTATACTCGCTGATCTTCTCCGGCTTTACAAATGCGGTGATGATATCCGTCACATGCAGATACTTTCCGATCTCTTTGTCCGGGACCTTTCCTTCGAAATAGAACTGATCGTCCAGCATCTGCTGACGCACCCTTTTTCGGAGCTGCCCGATCTTCTGCCCTGTTCCGATCACGACAAACCGGATATTGTTCACATTGCTGCCGCGGATCTTCTCGGCGGTCTTTATGATCGTTTCCACGGAAAGCTGTTCCCTGAAATCTCCCGGGATCAATAATGTAAAGCATCCGGCCAGTTTTTCCAGCAGCGTATCATCGATCTGGTCCTCTTCATAAAATGCATCCGGAAAATCCGTCACGACCGGAAGTTCCTGATCTGTCATCCCCAGATGTTCCGCAAAATACCTGCGCATCTCGGAAGAGGTCACGATCACTTTGGAGGCTTCCCGGTAATAATGCATGGACAGCCGGTACAAAAACTTCCGGAACAGGCTGCTTTGGACATCCAGATCAAGGGACACGCTTTCCGGCCACAATTCCGCTGCATAGATATAAGCCGGGATATTCCGTTTTTTTGCTACCGCAAGGCCCGGGCCGCACATCATGACCGGAGACTGCTGGTAGATCAATACGGCGTCATATTTATTCTCCTCGAGTTTTTTTGTAACTCGCAGAGACATCAGCGGAAATGCCAGGTAATCCAGGAACATCCGGATGTGGGAGAAGTTTCCCTTCTTTACATCGATCGTCCTGTAGATATTCAGTTTCTGATGGGTTTCACGACGGACCTTGAAAGAGTTGTATCCCTTCATGAATTCCCCGTCTTCCCCGGAGGGCTGTCCGCACAGTACATCTACACGGAACCCGAAGGACACGAGTTTTTCGCACAGATCATATAGTCTTGTGTATTCCGGCCAGAAATGCCGGCTGACCACCAGGATTTTCTTCTGCATATTTTCTGTAAAACAAAACCCCGCCTCAGAAACGGGGTGTCTTTATACCGTCAGATGCCGGAAATACCTAAGTACTCCCTGTATCAGGGTCACATCCGGGAACTCCAGCATCTTCAGGGAAACAAATCGTCTGTATCCGCATTTTTTCAGCAGTTCTGCCGCTTCTGCATAAATATCCCGTTCCTGGATCGGCCCGAGATCCGGTTCCGAAAAATGGACGTGATGGATCATGGAAATATGTTCTTTTGTAAAGATCTCCCGGATATCTTCCTGATTCGTCATGACCGTTCCAAGATCCACATCTACCTGCAGGCCCGGACTGTTTACCGCCTTTACCAGGTCAAACGCCTGGTAAGTATAGTTGATAAAATTAGTCCCGTATTTCTCCGGGAGCGGCTCGATGGACAGGCATACCCGATGCTGCCAGGCATAGTCTGCCAGTTCCTTAAAAAAATCGACCGCGATCCTGCCGGCATCCTCCAGACTGATATGCGGAGGGATATTTCTGTTCTGCGCCGCGCCGAAACACAGATTCGGGCAGCCGATCCGGACTGCGAACCGGACTGCACTTTTCAGGTACTCTGTCAGATAGCGGCGATAGGTTGCCGTGGCAAACAGATTCTCCTCGATCTTATAAAGCAGGGAATGCATGGAAGCGATATCCAGGCCGTAAAACCGGTGTACGATCCGGTACCAGCTCACTGCATCCTGTATTTTCTCAAAAGGACTGATGGGACGGCCGTTCAGCCGGCTGTCCTCCCATTTGAAGATCCTCGAAGGAACGGCTTCCAATGCGATCCGCTGATCACTCAGAAACCGGTACATGTCTTCATCGTATTTTTCTTCCCAGCAGATGTTCGACGCAGACAGTTTCATTCAAGATCAGTACTCTTCATAGTACTCTTCTTCGTAGTACTCTTCTTCCAGTTCTTCTTCTCCCTCTTCTTCATCTGTATCTCCTGCCCCTGCTGCAGTCGCAGCATTATGCATATCACAGTAGATTCCGGGATAAGCAAAATTGGAATCGTAGGTATAGCCTCTTGGCGGCCCGCCCTTGATATCATCCGGCCTGAGGATACATACCTGATAATATCCGGGACAGTATTCATTGGCAAGCAGTCCGCTTACCGAACATATATAAGCGGACAGATGCACATCGCAGTAATCCGTCGGAACCGTTCCTTCTTCGAAGTATTCCATATAAGTGCTCTTTCCGGTGGGGTCATAATCGCAGAGCCAGTCTTCCGGGAGTTTTCCGGATTTATGGCACACGCTGGCCTGTACGATGCCGGCTGGCCACAGGAACTGACCGCCCCAGTAGCCCTGTTCATTGACGATCCGGTTCATGATCGCGGCATACATATCCTTGTGGAATTCTTCCTGCTCAATGGTAATATTCTCATCATAGCCTGCCCAGATCGTTCCGCACAGTCCGGCAGGGATATAGCCGGCAAACCACAGGTCATAATCATTGGATGTGGTTCCCGTTTTTCCGGCAAGCGGTGCATTAGCCAGCCGGCACTTTTCTCCGGTACCTTCTTCTACTACATCTACCATGGCGTCCGTCAGCAGAGCTGCCACGGTAGGCCGGATCACCTGTCTGGTGGTCTGGTCCGCCTCCAGGAGCACCGTTCCGTCCCGTCCGACGATCTTCGTATACATGATCGGCTCAATATATGTTCCCTGGTTTGCAATGGCGGAATATGCCGCACAGAGTTCCAGGTTGGTCACGCCGTTGGTAAGTCCGCCCAGAGCAGTGGGAAGTGTCGCATCTTCTACAGGATCGATGTGTTCGAACCCGAAGTCTTCCAGGTATTTCACTCCCATTGCCGGCCCGATGTCATACAATGTCTTGACTGCAATGATATTCATGGAATCCCGGATACCGTCCCGGATATTGCTGAGTCCCCGGTAAGAATCTCCCCACCAGTTCTTTACTTCCCGATTGATATTGCCTTCATAATCAAACGGTGAATCATCATGTACCGTGGCGAGCGTATAGCCGGCCCCATCCATGGCTGGCGCGAAAGCTGCCAGAACCTTCAGGGTGGAACCCGGCTGACGCAGAACGTCTGTCGCCCGGTTCATGGAAAGGCTCTGCTGTTTGTCACCGCGTCCGCCCACCGCAGCCAGCACCTGGCCGTTGGTGTAATCCATGACCGTAAAGGAGATCTGCGGCTGCAGGGTGTAGGTAATGTCTTCATAGGTGATACGGTCGCCCTCTTCCAGGATCACAGCTTTATAAGCTTCCACTTCCGCATCTGCTTCCTCTTTCGTAGCAAAATCCAGACGGTATGCCACATCGCCGAGTTCATTACGGTGATACCTGGCAATATCGCCTGCATAGTAATACCGCATGGTGCCGTCGCTCTTCTGGATCGACAGGTCCCAGCTGATGGAATAGGAAGTCTCCATGGGATAGTGGACCGGATTGTTGATCTCTTCTTCAATGATCGCCTGGATCGCGGTATCCTGCGTGGAATAGATAGAGACGCCGCCGGAAAACAGCAGATTGTATGCCTGCGTATAGGTATATCCGACAGACTGCAGGTCTTTCAGCACACCCGAGATCAGCGCATCTTCAAAATAAGTGTAGATACTGGCTTCTTCCGAGGTGTTCGCCACGATCCTGCTGTAGATATTGTCCTGCTTGGCTTCTTCGCACTGGGCGGGAGAAATGTAGCCCTGCCGTTCCATATAATCCAGGACCAGATCTCTTCTCTTCCGGTTGGTTTCCGGATGTCTGGCCGGATTATTGGCGGACGGATTATTGGTAATGGCAGCTAAGGAAGCACATTCCGCAAGGGTCAGATCGTACAGATCCTTCTTGCCGAAATAGTATTCTGCCGCGGCTTTGACGCCGTTGCAGTTGCTGCCGAGATAGATGGTGTTCAGATAGTTGGTCAGGATCTCGCTCTTGCTCATCTGCTTTTCCAGATCAAGAGCCATGACCCATTCCTGGACTTTTCTTCGAAGCAAAGATCCGGTGCTTCGTTCATAGCCGCCGGTCTCGATCACGTTGTTCTTCACCAGCTGCTGCGTGATCGTACTGGCGCCTTCGTTCTTGCCTTCCGCGATATCCACGAAAACAGCACGGATGATACCCCTGAGGTCAACGCCGTTATGATCATAGAACCGCTCATCCTCAATGGAGATAAAGGCATCCCTGAGCATGGCGGGGATCTCTTCATAGGACGCTTCCTTCCGGTTGGAACCGGTGGTGGTCAGTTCGATCATCTCATTGCCGTTGCGGTCATAGATATGGGAAGGATACTCGCTGGGCTTGACATCCTGCGCAGTGATCTGAGGAGTCGACTGGATCAGCCCGAAGGCGGACCCGGCCACAATACTCATGAGGATACAGAATACAGAAAGCAGGAAAAGGAGAAATCCTTTCAGGACACTTCCGCCTACGCTCTTTTCTTTGATCAGGCGGGTCCTGATCCTTCCGGACCTGTCTTCGTATTGATATTCATAAGTATGTTTCATCAAAACCTCCCATGCCGGCTGCATAAAAAAGCAGCGAATCCTGCACATAGTCTATGGTATTATACGCTATTCATACCCCATTGTCAAAAAGAGGCATTTATTTTGACCATCCAAAAGAATGATGTTATGATACAGGCATGAAAGAGACAAGAGTCATGCTGGGACACGCTCAGGCAGAGATCACCGAGAAACGGTCCCGGTTCATCGCAAATGTATATGAGATCCATTCCGAGGAAGAAGCCCTTCAGATCCTGGAGTCTGTAAGAAAACAGTACTATGACGCCAGGCATAACTGCTACGCCTTTGTGTTGGGAGAACGAAGCGAGACCCAGCGGTTTTCCGATGACAAAGAGCCTCAGGGCACAGCAGGAAAACCGATCCTGGAAGTTCTGACCAGACAGGGCTATCACAACACCCTCATCGTGGTCACCAGGTATTTCGGAGGGATATTGCTGGGGGCCGGAGGTCTTCTACGCGCTTATACGCAGGCAGCCTCGGAAGGGCTGAACGAGGCAGAAAAAAGCGGCAGCTCCTCGGCCGTTTTCCACGGCAGGGAGCTGTCCGTCAGCTGTTCTTATAATCTTTCCGGAAAGATCCAGTATATGATCAGCCAGATGCTGATCCCATTGTCCGACACCATCTATGATGAGCAGGTCACATTTCGTATGACCGTTCCGGATGAGTTGATCGATCCTTTTGTCCGCAAAGTCACGGAAGCCACCAATGCGCAGGCAAAGATCTGCGAAGGAGATACCATGACTTATATCCTGTCAGAAGGAAAGCCCCTGTCCTATCAGTTCTGAATGTCCTGTTCCATAAATGCTGCTACATCTGAGACAGCAGCCAGTCACATTCTGTCACATGCGGTCCCTCCGGGAACGTTTCCAGATATTCCCGGAATCTGGCAGCCGCCTCGTCTGTCTGATCCAGATTGTAATGGCAAAGTCCCATATAGTATAAGGATTCTCCTGTTGTATTGGCTGCTTCATAGACCTTGGCAAACATCTCCAGAGCTTCCGCGAAATCATTCTGTTCGAACAGCGCCATCGCATCGTTATACCAGTAATCCGGGATGGCATCCTTGGTATAGCTGATGGAATCATACACCATTTTATTGGCGCCGGTAAAAGATTCCGGATGGCTTATCTCCAGCAGTTTGTTGCCGCAGGCTTCATTCTCGCCCTTCTGGAACAGATCGTACGCTTCCAGGAGAAGCGTCTCGTCTTCCTGGGAAGTCTGCACTGCCGCAGATGCAGCCGCGGACGCATCATTGGCTGCGGTCTGCAGGTCTTCGGCCGCTTTCGACTGCTGTTCCACATCCGCACTCAGCTTGGCGTTTTCTTCGGACAGCATGGAAACCTGTTCCTCCAGCTGCATCTGAAGCGCCGAGGACTCATTCCGGATTGAATTGGTCTTGGCCGGCACGACCACAAAGAAGATCAGTGCAGCGCCGACCAGAAAACCGATCAGGATCTGGATGATCGCCACCGTTGTCGGATTGTAATCCTTATAAGAAGGCTTGGGAATGATCACATCATCCCCCGACAGAGGAAGATGCGGATCTTCTTCCGCCGTCTCCTGCTGCCGCTTGACCTTCAGTTCCCCGGTGGTAAGATCTTTCTCCTCTTCCCGGATCTGGCTGTTTACAGCAGTCATCAGAGCGATGGTGGTCGGATCCCCGGCGTCGATGCTCTGGGCCCGTTCCAGGATCTTTCTTGCCGCTGCATATTTCTTCTTGCGGATCCGTAAAAGGGCGGAAAGCTGATACGCCTTGACCATATGGGCGGTGTTGTCATTCAGGATCTTTTTCAGCTGGATCTCCGCCAGATCATAGCTTTCCTGCTCCACATAGCTGATGGCTTTGTTGTATTTCTTGATATTGGCATTCAGGGAATCCACATAGGCTTTATCTTCCTGGATCTGATCCAGGAACAGATTGGCCAGATTATTGTCCGGCTGGATATTCTTGCTGATGATCCAATGGGCAAATCCCAGCGTGTATTCTCCCTGCTCGAAATACACCAGGCCCAGAAGATTGTGGGCGTTGATGTTTCCCTTGTAGAGTTTCAGACTCATTTTCAGGTGTTCTGCCGCCTTGCTCAGGTTCCTGTCACGGGCAAACTGAAGACCGCTGTTGTACAGGTCGTTGGATCGTAATACGATCTTCCGGTATATGGTCACATCAGCCCCGCAGGTATTGCAGTACTCCCCGTCATATAAAAAACTTCCGCATTTATAGCATTTCATCCTATTTGCCCTTCTTGGATGTCTGATTCATGATCTCCAACATAATGTCTGTGATGTCTTCTACCGCATTCTCTTTCTTCACGGCCTGCTCCACTTCATTGATCTCCAGGCTCGGATGAAACTGTTTGATCGCTTCGTCAAAATTAATCATGTTGTCCTCTCATCTTCTTTTTGATCTTTTCTCTCATATCTGCTGCAGGCAGTTTCATCGCTCAGGATCTTCTGAGGGATGCCAGCTGGCTTTCCACCTGGGCCATCATGCCTGCATATTTTTCTTTCTTTTCCTGCTCTTCCCGAATCTTGCTTTCAGGAGCCTTGGAAAGGAATCTCTCATTGGAAAGCATGCCGTCGACACGCTTCAGCTCGCCTTCCAGCCTGATCTTTTCTTTCTCCAGACGTTCGATCTCCTTGTCGATATCCACAAGATCCTCCAGAGGAATGTATATAGTAGCACCAGCCAGCTGAACTGACAAGGCATCTTTTTCAATTCCCTCTGTATTTTTTTGGATCATTACTTCACTGGCTTTTCCCAGTGTGGCAAAGAACACCCGTCCGTGTTCGAAGATCTCCCGGATCTCTTCGGATTCCGCTACGACATAGACTTTCGACTTGCGGGAAAGCGGGACATTCATGCCGGAACGGACATTCCGGATCCCCCTGACCGCCTCCATGATCATCTGGGTCCTTCGTTCCGCCTCTTCGTAATCCATTGACTCATCGAAGACCGGCCAGGCGGAGATCATGATGGACTCTTCGGGATAAAGATCTGCTGCCAGCGGCTGCAGGGAACCGTAGATCGCTTCCGTAACAAACGGCATATAAGGATGCAGGAGTTTCAGGGAAGTCATCAGCACGGTACGCAGGGTATATAAAGCCGCATGCTTGCTCTCTTCGTCTTCGCCGTACAGTCTCGGCTTCACCATTTCGATATACCAGTCGCACAGCTCATCCCAGATAAATTCATACAGTCTGTCTGCTGCCATGCCGATCTCATATTTATCCATGTTCTCGGTCACGACACGGGTCAGTTTATTGGCCCTTGACAGGATCCATTTATCTGCATCGTGCAGGCTCTCTTGTTTCGGTGTCTTTACCCCTTCTTCCGGCAGGTTCATCAGGATGAACCTGGATGCATTCCAGATCTTATTGGCAAAATTCCGGTTCGCTTCCACGCGGTCCCAGGAGAAGCGCATGTCATTTCCGGGAGAATTGCCGGTGACCAGTGTAAACCGGAGTGCATCGGCGCCGTATTTGTCGATCACCTCCAGGGGGTCAATGCCATTGCCGAGAGATTTGCTCATCTTCCGTCCCTGTTCATCCCTGACAAGACCGGTAAACAGCACGGCGTCGAAAGGCTTCTCTCCCATATGCTCATACCCGGAGAAGATCATCCGGATCACCCAGAAGAAGATGATATCATAACCGGTGATCAGAAGATTGGTCGGATAGAAATGCTTCAGTTCCGGCGTCTGCTCCGGCCAGCCCAGAGTACTGAACGGCCACAGGGCTGAAGAAAACCAGGTATCCAGGCAGTCTTCATCCTGCCGGAAGGAAGTCCCGCCGCATTCCGGACAGACATCGGGGCACTCCCGTGCCACCGTCATATGACCGCAGCCCTCACAGTAATATGCCGGGATCCGGTGTCCCCACCACAGCTGTCTGGAAATACACCAGTCCCTTATATTGTCCGTCCAGTTATGGTAAAGCTTGTTCATACGGGCAGGGATCAGGCGGATCTCTCCTTCGTCCACGGCTTTGATCGCCGGCTTGATCAGTTCGTCCATCTTCACAAACCATTGCTGTTTGATCATGGGCTCGATGATGCAGCCGCAGCGGTCATGATGGCCCACGCTGTGCTCATAGGCTTTTACTTTCACCAAAAGCCCCATCTCCTCCAGCTCTTTGACGATCGCCTTGCGGCATTCCAGGGTCGTCATGCCTTCGTATTTGCCGCCGTTTTCATTGATATGCCCGTCGTCGGTAAAGACGCAGATCTCTTCCAGCTGGTAGCGTTTGCCCAGCTCGAAGTCATTGGGATCATGTGCCGGGGTCACCTTCATAGCGCCTGTTCCGACCTCCAGATCGATATAAGTATCGGCAATGATCGGCAGTTCCCGGTTTACGATCGGCAAGATCGCAGTCTTTCCGATCAGGTCCTGATACCGCTCATCGTCCGGATGCACCACCACGGCCGTATCGCCCAGCATAGTTTCAGGACGTGTGGTCGCGATCTCGATGCAGCGGTCTTCGCCCTTGATCGGATAATTGATATGCCAGAAATGTCCCGGCGTATCCTTATGCTCCACTTCCGCATCCGAGACCGTAGTCAGGCATTTCGGACACCAGTTGATGATCTTTGTCCCTTTATAGATCAGGCCTTTCTCATACATTTTGATGAACACCTGCAGGACAGCATCTGAAAGGCCTTCATCCATCGTGAAGCGTTCCCTGTCCCAGTCGGCGGAAGAGCCAAGCTTTTTCAGCTGGTTGACGATCCTGCCGCCATACTCTTCCTTCCACTGCCAGGCCCGCTCCAGGAATTTCTCCCGTCCCAGGTCGCGCTTATCAATGCCTTCTTTTTTCAGGGCTTCAATGATCTTGACCTCTGTCGCAATGGAAGCATGGTCACACCCCGGCTGCCACAGGGCATCATAGCCCTGCATCCTCTTCTGCCGGATCACGATATCCTGCAGCGTGTTGTTCAGGGCATGGCCCATATGGAGCTGTCCTGTAATATTCGGAGGCGGCATGACAATGGTAAACGGCTTTTTGCTCTCATCGCAGGCAGCATGGAAATACTTCTGCTTCAGCCAGTTATCATAGATGCTCTGTTCGATCTCTTTTGGATTGTAGGTTTTTGCTAATTCCTTCATTGTGTTCCTCTTTTACTTCAAAATAGTATAATATTCATTCTTCCACTGTTCCAGCATGTCCCGGGCAAACGCCTCGTCTTCCAGGTTTTGGAAGAAGATCTGCGCTTCTTCGGAAGATTCCGTTTCATTCCGGGTCGCTTTGATCCTCTGCCGTACGGCATCCAGATAATCATCACTGATCTTGTATTTAACAATGGAAGAAAGTAATTCTTCGTCATCCCCTGTCATAAGGCTCATATACAGGCACGCCCTGGCATAGGCGGGGTCCGGCGACAGTTCATAGGCAAGGGAGAAATAGGTGTTGGCGCTCCTGCACATAAACTGCCTGGCATAGATCGTACCGATCGAATACGCAACTCTGGCGTAAAACGAATCGCTGACAGGTTCCGAATCCCGTCTCTGCAGGATCTCCAGATAGCATCTGAGAGCAGAATTCAGAAAGCCGGACTGATACAGGGAATCCCCCTGTACTTTCATCCGTTCTGACTGCCCCATGGTATCGATCCCGGCAACAAGCGCTGAGATCTGCGCCAGTTCCCGGCTGTTGTAATAATAAGATTCGCTCAGTAGATACCGGACAAAATCGCCGATCCCCCCGTTTTTCAGGGAGATCTCTCTCAGATCCTGCGCGATGGCAGGCTGCTCCAGGTCCTGCTCGATATAATCGAACAGGGCGTCGCTGAAGAAATCCCTGTAGACCAGATCCATGTGATGATAAAGGAAATAATTGATCTCCTCCAGCGAATACACATTTTTCTTCAGGGCTTCGATCCAGTATCCGGTTGTCGCCTGTTTTGTAGCAGTCAGCATGCGTTAAATATATCCTTCCAGGTTGATCCTCCTGGAAACCTGTTCTCCGGAATCCGGGAAGAATTCTCCGAATCCCCTGTCCTGTGCCGAGATCTCGCAATCGTACTCTCCCGAATAACAGATCCGGATCCGGATCCTGGTCGTCTTGGCCGGCCGTTTCGGGAAAGCGGAAAGATCCAGTTCCACATTGGTGACCGCGCCGGTCATGATGGAGACGATCCGGAAAAAGATCTTTTCTTCCTCCTCCAGGATAAAATCGCCTTCATAACCTGCGTCATACCAGTCCGTGGCCGCAGGAGAAAGAAGTATGTCAGAGAGCGATCCGTTGTCCCAGGCCTGCAGGAAAATGTCAGCTCTGGTCCTTCCTTTGCAGATGATCGGAAATCCCTGTACGATCCCTGTGCTTCTTAAATGTCCCGCGATGCAGGCGCCTTTTACATAAATATTATTTCCTTTGAACGCCCTGCGGTTTCCGGAAATGCTGTTCAGCGTCGCCAGGAACCACTGTTCGTCAAATCCTTCCCCGGTAAAATAGACGCTTGCGTTCTCCCCTTTGGAGATCAGGTCCAGATACAGGTTGGAGATCTTAAGGTCCATCTGGTTCCGGAGCACTTCGCTTGCCAGGCTGTCCACGGAAAAATCAGCAGAGAAATCATAGTCGTTTACACAGATGACCGGCTGGTCTTTGTGGAACTGCACATGGAGCTGCTTCACAAAAAAACCTTCCGAGCTGAAATCAAACACCAGCGCCCCATCCTGCCACAGTCCCGGATCTTCATTGAGGATATAATAGCCGAAACTCTCGCTGGCGCTTAAAAGCTTTATGCCGGATGCGGGGATCTGCAGGATCCCGAAGGCCTGTTCCAGGATGTCCTTGGTCAGACGGTCCGTCTGTTTCATGGTGACGGTAATGCTCTCCACCGTCATCACGGAAGTCCGGATCCGGATAAACTCCAGAAGCTGTCCGAAAAAAGCCGCCAGGAGCTGTACATAGGTATACTCCCGCTCTCCCGTAAAGACTGCGTCATTTTCCCTCGCATGTTTCAGAAGATCCCGGAAAGCAAGGACGCCTTCCTGCTCTTCGATCCGCAGGGCCGCATTGCCGATGACCCACTCGGAACTGTTCTGGTCAAGGCACAGCACGGAAGGTATCAGATATCTGAGAACATCCGTACCTCCTGAGACTGACTCAGGCCTTCCATGCCGTTCGCTGTAATAGCAGGCCTGACAGTACTGGTCTGTATAATCGATGCCGATCGTTAACCCTTTTCCAGCCATTTACAACAATCTCTCGATCAGTTTCTGCTTCATATAATATTCCCGGGCAGCCTTTTGGAACCCTTCCTTATCCCCCTGGCTCTTCATCCGGATCAGGTCATCTAACTGTGCGTACATGGAGCCGTCACGCCGGATCGACAGGTTTTCATATCTTACCTCGGTGTTTTCCTGTCCTCCCATGGAAAATACCACCTTTTCCCCATAGAAAAGCGTAAAGTATTTCACATAGCAGCGGCGGAAGATCTCCTCCATTTCTTCCTCCCCTGAGATGGCAGGCCCGGGGCCTGTCACTTTATAGGCGATATGGGGAACTTCCCTGCCGTCCTCTGAAAACGCAGATATGATTATATTATTTGCCAGGGTGGAAGGCAACTCAAAATATTTCTGGTAGAATTTGAATTCCTCCAGCATTTTCCCTCTTCTGACCAGATCTTTAAGGACCCGTTCCATGGTGCGGATCTGCCTTTCATCGGGGTCTTCCAGTTCTGTCCGATACAGAAGATACGCTGCCAGGGAGTCGTCTCCGAAAGAGATCCCTTTCATCAGATCCTTTTCCAGATAATCGAAGAACGCCAGGTCTTTATCTTCCTGCTGCGCCTGATCCTGTGTCATGAGCCGGTACAGATAAAGACCCGCCCGGTATTCCAGATATCTGCTGAGGACCTTTCTGCTGCCGCCCTCTTCATAATATCGTTTAAAGATCTGGGAAACGATCTCCGGATGTTCCCCGGTGGATACGGCCTTATTAAGGATCCGTTCCTCAATGGCCGCAGCCTCCTTATGATAGGCGTTGCAGGACCGGTAGATCTCGATCAGAAGATCCATGCGGCCGTTATAATGCCGGTAAAGATATTCAAAGATATCTTCATCAAATCCCCCGGCATTGAACCCGCTCTCACACAGATAGGTCAGAAGCGGTTCTTCTTCCATGCCGTTGAGAGCGATATAGCCATGCGCCAGCCGCGCCAGATCTTCCGGGGAAAGCCCGCAGGGGCCGTACTCGCGCACCTGTTCGTAAGCCTCTTCGATCAGATCCCGCTCCAGCATGATCCGGATCAGCTGCCCTCTGGTATCCGGGGACAGGTCAAAGCGGATGAGTTTCAGAAGTTCGTCATAGACTTTTTCATC
>R26__coassemble_1073_pt1 | contig 14295 bp, 17 predicted proteins | sample R26__metabat2_high_PE_046 | metagenome-assembled genome bin R26
CCGCAGGAGTTGAAGGCCAACGCCTCCTTCTGCCTGTGGAAGCTGGAGAAACGCTCCGGCAGACCTACTAAAGTTCCCTACAACCCCAAGACCGGCGCTCTTGCCCGGACCAACGATCCTTCCACTTTCTCAGACTTTGGCACGGCCATGACCGCATACGCTATGGGTGGCTGGGATGGGATCGGCTATCGTGTCTCCGAGGGTATCGGGGCAATCGACATTGACCATTGCATTCGGGAGGATGGTTCTTTGAATGATGTTGCGGCGTCCATCATGGCATTCTTCCCGGACAGCTATTTCGAGAAATCTCCGAGCGGAACCGGCCTGCGCGGCTTCTTCCGTCTTAGTCCTGATTTTGCCTACGACAAGACTATGTACTACATCAATAACCGGAAGCATGGACTGGAAGTCTATCTGCCCGGCATGACCAATCGCTTTGTGACGGTGACAGGCGATGTGTATAAGCCCGGCACCGTCACAAGGAACGATGAGGCGTTGCAGAACTGTCTGGACACCTTTATGCGCCGATCCAGCCGCATGGTCGGAAAAGCCATCGAGCCCTGTTCTTATTTGAACGATGAACAGGTGATTGAGCACGCGAGTCGTTCTGAATCTGGGGATAAGTTCAAAGCCCTCTACGAAGGACGCTGGGAAGAAGGATATGATTCTCAGTCCGATGCCGACATGGCTTTTGTTTCCATGCTGGCGTTTTGGTGCGGGAATGTCGAGGAACAAATCGATCGCATCTTCAGGACATCCGGCCTCATGCGGGACAAGTGGGACCGCATGACTGGTGATGCTACCTACGGCCAGATCACCATTCGTAATGCTATCGCTTCCGGCAGCGCGATCTATGTTCCCATCGGTGACACGGATTCTGCTGAGGCGGATTTCGAGGATCTGGATGAGGCGGGAGCAGAGGAGGAGCATGCGGCATTTAATCCTGATCTGACCCATCTGACACGCACTTTGGAGGAGATGAAACCGCAGTCGAACCCTCGCTACCAGAAGGACGAGATCGGCATGGGGAATATCTTTGCGGATTACTTCAAGCCGATTGCCCGTTTCAATGCCGATCGTGGCATCTGGTATGTCTATGACGGGAAGGTATGGCAGCCGGATGAGAATGCGCTGGCGGTAATGGAGCTTGCTAAGCACCTTGCCGATGCGCTCTGGTCCTTTGCGCTCCAGATTCCGGACGAGGATACGAGGACTAGGTATATCAAGCGGGTGCAGAAGCTTCAGCTCCGAAAGCACAGAAAGACCATGATTGAGGATGCCAAGTCAGTGTTCCCGGTGCGGATCAGCCTGTTCGATTCCAATATGTACCTCTTCAACTGCGAGAACGGTACACTGGATTTGAATACGCTGTCTTTCCGTCCCCACGATCCCAAGGATTTCATCACCAAGCTCTCTCCTGTGACCTATGACCCGGAGGCAACTTGTCCCCGCTGGGATCAGTTTGTGGATGAGGTGATGCAGGGCCGCAGCTCGGTATCCCGGTACCTGCAGAAAGCAGTCGGCTATTCTTTGACCGGTGATACCTCGCTGGAGTGTCTGTTTATCATGTACGGACCGACGACCAGAAACGGGAAGACGACCACCATTGAGACGATTCTTAGGCTCATGGGTGAGTACGGAAGAAGCGCGAAGCCGGATATGCTTGCTTCCAACTTCAGAGGTCCTTCCAACGGTGCACCGAGTGAAGATGTCGCCCGTCTCGCCGGAGCTCGTTTCGTTGGCATTTCAGAGATGGAGCAGAAGCTGACCATCAACGCCTCCCTGACCAAGCAGCTGACCGGCAATAATAAGATCACGGCGCGGTATCTGCATGAGAATTCTTTTGAGTTCAATTTGCAGGCGAAGATATTCATTGACACGAATCACCTGCCGAATGTGAATGACCAGACGCTCTTCGAGTCCGGCCGTATCCTGATCATTCCGTTCAATCGTCACTTTGAAGATCATGAGCAGGATAAAAGTCTTAAATCTACCCTGACGGATCCGACTTCTCTGTCCGGCATTCTTAACTGGGCGGTGGAAGGGTATCGCCTCTTTAAGGCCGAAGGGCTGGAGCCGCCGGACGATGTGAAAACCGCAACAGCACAGTATCGTCAGGATTCCGACCGCATCAGTCAGTTTGCGGATTCCTGGCTGGAAGAAGGAAAGGATGAAGACGGCGATAAATATGAAGTTCCCTGCAAAGCGGCATATCGTGTGTATTCCCGCTGGTGCGAGGAGATGAACTACCATCCGGATAACTATAAGAACTTCCGTGCTGCCATGGAAAAGGTGTATACGGTCAGACGGAAAAGACCGAAGGCCGGTGGCAGTGAGAATACCATGCTTATCGGTGCAAGACTCAGGACGGAGGAACTGGGTGCAGAGGAAGAGGATGCCGATGCATTCAAGCCCTTATCGGATGAGGGCTGCGCTGTGTAAGAGGTGTAGTCTTCTGTAAGTCTCGTGCGGGGGAGCAGCCTTGTGCGGGGGTGTTAGGCATGCATGAATGCTTGCGTAGAGTGAGAAAGCCCGCCTTTTTCCGCCTTAGTCGCATTTGTCGCGTTTGAAAACCTATTTTCTATTTTTTACTTTCCCCCTATAGAATTATATTTTCATATGCGACATTTGCGACTAATAAAAAACATCTAGAAAAGATAAGAAGTATAAGAAGAAAAGAACAGATAATCTTATCGCCCCGCTGCACTTTCATACTGGCCATATTTGTGACTGACGATGTGGCTATGGAGTGAAGCAGGTGCGTGAGCGACAAAGGAGGCAGGATAAATGCTGACCATTCTTTTCGTCCTGGCAGCAGTGTTTATCCTGCTTCCGGGACTTTTTTGCGTAGTCCTATTCGTGTCCGTCGTCTGGACACACAGGCCCGACCTATCGGTAATGGATATAGCCCGAGAGGTTGTGAAAGAAATCAAAGAAAACTGAAGGAGAAAAATTCTATGAGTAAGATTATCACTTGTGAGCAGGTCAGCAATGGCCATCCTGATAAGATTTGCGATCAGATAGCGGATGCCATCGTGACGGATTGCCTGCAGCATGACAAGAACAGCCGTGTGGCGATTGAGGTCCTGATCAAGGACAGCCACATCATCATCGCCGGTGAGCTGACGAGCACTCATAAGCCGGATTATCGGAAGCTGGTGTATGAGGTATTCGAGAGGATCGGCTTTGACCGTGTTGCCGGGATGCAGTTTGATCCTCTTTACGCCGGTCCGGATATCGGCATCCTTGTGAAGGAACAGAGCGCAGATATCGCCCTCGGTGTGGACAAAGGCGGCGCGGGCGATCAGGGTATGATGTACGGATATGCAACGAATGAGACGGCTGAGCTTCTGCCGATCCCCTTCGTGGTAGCAACCCGCTTCCTGGAGATCCTGAAGAACCATCCGAGTAAGATGTTCCGGGCGGATGCAAAAGCCCAGGTCAGCTTCGACTACGACACCGGCAAAATTACGACCTTCCTGTGTAGCGTCCAGCACAGCCCGGATGTGGAGCCTGCGGATTTCCGGCATATCATCGAAGGCATCATGGTGTTGGCTGCCTGTGAGAATGGCCTGAATACAGACTTTGAAAAACTGGTCAATCCGACCGGCCGTTTCGTGATCGGCGGAAGCTATGCGGACTGTGGCGTGACAGGCAGGAAGCTGGCCTGCGATACCTACGGTGGTGTTGGACACATCGGCGGAGGAGCTATGAGCGGAAAGGACCCGAGCAAGGTGGATCGCTCCGGTGCATATGCGGCACGGAAGATCGCGGTGGACATCGTGAGAGCCGGGTATGCGGATAAGGCAGAAGTCCAGATTGCCTATGCCATCGGTGTGGCGGAACCCGTCAGTGTATATGTGGAGACCTTTGGAACGGAGCACCAGGACCGGCGCTTCATTGAGCAGTACGTCCGGGAAAACTACGATCTGACACCGAGAGGCATTATTCAGAAGCTGGGGCTTTTGGATGTGGACTATAACCTGGTGAGCGCTTATGGGCACTTCGGGAAGAAGGGCCTTCCCTGGGAATGAAAAAATAATTTTCAGGGCAACCTTAACTTTTGCCCTCTCCCACGACAGTATATGAGGGGAGTTGGAATCAGGCCTTCAAAACGGGTGCATTCAACTCCCCTCCCGAAAAGGAGATTTGAATAATGCCTTACAGACCGAATACGCCGTGTCGTCATCCAGGCTGCGCTGCTCTCGTTCCCTACGGGCAGAAATACTGTGAGGTACACAAGCCGCAGCACCCAGAGGAGGTGCGGTCGGCAGCAGGCCGAGGCTACGGAAAGGCGTGGCAGAGGGCACGCAAGCGTTACCTCGAGGCGCACCCATTCTGCGTGCAGTGCATGAAGGAAGGCAAGTACGTCAAGGCAACAGACGTGGACCACATCGTTCCTCACCGAGGAGACAAGAAGCTCTTCTGGGATGAGAGCAACTGGCAGGCGCTCTGCCACAGCCATCACTCCATCAAGACACGGAACGAGGATCAGACACCGGAATATCATTTTTGAAATAACGGAGTTTACTTTTACGCTACCTGAACAGTGAAACGGGAGCGAGAAAGTAAACTTTTTCTCTGTCTGATGAGGCCCCCCTGGGGGGTGGGTCACTTCTCTGTGGTGAAGTCCCACGGAGACCGCTGCCCCCTCTCGCGTTAAAATCCGCGAAATTGTAAGGGGCCTACCCCTGCCGGGCCGGTGGAACTGGAAAATGTACCAGGCCATCGGATTCAAAAAACGCCGGTTTTCCTTAGAGGAACTGCGGTTTTGAGGATTTTGGCAACGTATCGAAGCCTGGCCGAATTTCGTCACAAAACCGCACCCGAAACATCCGGAAATCAAAGGAAAACACGATGGAAAGGGCCGGTTTTCGAGGAAATCATCAAGGAAGTGCAAACAGCAAAGTTGACCGGAGGAAGGCGTGTGAAACAAGAGCAGAAAGAGCTGATCCGTTCCCTCCGGCTGCAGGGCTGGGGCTATAAGCGGATCGCAAAGGAGCTGCGGCTCAATCGGAATCAGGTGCAGCTGTACTGCAAGACTCACGGTCTTGCCGGAGCAGGCGAATTCGTAAAGCTGAACCTTCCCATCTGGTATGAGCAAAACGACCGGTGCATCATCTGCGGCGAGAAACTGGACCGGAAACAGCGCGGCAGAACGAAACGATTCTGTTCCGGGAAATGCCGCACGAAATATTACCGGACAAAGAAACAAGAAGAGGAGGAAGCTCAGTGGTTATGAAAAAGCAGACGCTGGAGGATAAGCTGGAAGCAGTGCTGGACGACAATGTGAATCATCCGGCGCATTACACCTACGGCTCTATTGAAGTCATCGAGGTGATCGAAGGCCTGGGGCTTCCGTACCATCTCGGCAATGCGGTGAAATACATTGCAAGGGCAGGACATAAGGATCCGGAGAAAACAACCGAGGATCTTCAGAAGGCAGTCTGGTACCTGAACCGGTATATCGCGCTGCTGGAAAAAGAGCAGGAGGCGCGACATGAAGGTTGAGATACCATCACAGAACCGGGTGCTTGGCCGCTATGGCGCGGATGCTCAGGCGATGGTGCATTGTGAAGAACTTTCGGAACTGATCCAGGCCATCAGCAAGATGCGCAGGGCACGGAATGGCGGACAGGATGACGCAGAGGCCTACGACAATCTGGTCGAGGAAATGGCGGATGTCCTGATCTGCCTGGAACAGATACAGACCATGTATGAGATCCCAAATCACACGATTCAGAACATGGTATTTCAGAAGTGCGCAAGGCAGGAGGCGAGACTCGATGAACCTGCTTGAAGCATTTATCCGGGATGAGATCTTCATCGACTTTGGCACGGATGTCCTGTACGGCAGCGACCAGTGCAATGTGTCTTATCCCACTCGGTTTCCGACCGTGACCTTCCAGCTCATGGCGACAAATGGTCTCAGCCAGATCGCGGACCGTATCCGGAAAGACCTGGGTTTTGCGCCGATGCATCCCATGGACGAGTACACCGACGACACCTGTGATAACGACGGCTGGTACGACTTCTATGTGGGAATCAACGGGTATGCGGAAAGCCATATGGACAGCTGCCTTGAATTCGTTGTGGTGAACAGCAATTCTCCGGATGAAGAGGAGCGGTACACCATCGACCTGACAGAGGAAGAGCAGAGAACGGTGTTTTCCTGCCTGGATGAGCAGTGCCGAAAATACCTGGAGAAATCCTGTAACGACCTGCTGGCGGAGGCAGGGAAGCAGATGGAGGAGAAGTACAGTTGAAAATCATCAAGCGGGACGGAAGTGAAGTCCCATATGACTATCGAAAAATCATCCGGGCCATTGATGCTGCCAATCATGATGTGGCCGTTGAGGACCGGATCAGTGATACACAAAAAAATAACATCACCAGTCGGGTAGAGAAGAGATGTGAAGCGCTGGGCCGGAGTGTGAGCGTCGAAGAAATCCAGGACATGGTGATCGATGAACTGGATCAGGCCGAGGCACACAGGCTTGCCAGGCACTACAGCGATTACCGGCTGCGGCACGAGCTGCTCCGAAAGCAGAACAGCACGGACGCGAAGATCCTGTCGCTGCTCCGGCACGATAATGAACTGGCCAAGCAGGAAAACGCCAACAAGGATCCCATCATCAACAGCACGATGCGGGATTACCTGGCGAGCGAGGTCTCCGAGGACATCTGCCGGAGATACATCTTTCCGGAGGATGTGATCAAAGCCCACGATGAAGGCATGATCCACATCCACGATATGGGATATGTGTCCGGGCCGATCAGCAACTGTGAGCTGGTGAATCTGGAAGACATGCTCCAGAACGGCACAGTGATTACGGATACCCTGATCGAAAAGCCGCACAGCTTTTCCACGGCCTGTAACATCGCCACGCAGATCATCGCGCAGGTGGCGTCCAACACTTACGGCGGCCAGACCATCAGTCTGGCCCACCTGGCTCCTTTTGTCGATGTGTCCCGCCAGAAATATAAGAGCGAGATCAAGGACGAGTTCCTGGCCATCGGCCGGGATTACACCGAGGATGAAGTCAATCGTATGGCGGAGATGCGGGTGCGCAAAGAAGTGCAGCGCGGCATACAGACCATCCAGTATCAGATCCAGACGCTCCTTACCACCAACGGGCAGACGCCTTTCGTCTCTGTGTTTATGTATTTGGATGAAGTGGAGCCTGGACAGACGCGGGATGATTTGGCGCTGATCATTGCAGAAACGCTGAAGCAGCGCTACGAGGGCATCAAGAACGAAGTCGGTGTGTGGGTCAGTCCGGCATTCCCCAAACTGATCTACGTCCTGGATGAGGACAACATCACCGAGGACGCGCCGTACTATTACCTGACCGAGCTGGCGGCCAAGTGCTCCGCGAAACGCATGGTGCCGGATTACATCAGCGCTAAGGTGATGAAGCAGCTGAAGAACGGGGATGTGTACACCTGCATGGGCTGCAGGGCATTTTTGACACCGGATACCGTAGGCCTGAATCCGGATGGCAGTCACAAGTACTATGGCCGCTTCAATCAGGGAGCGGTGACGATCAACCTGGTGGACGTGGCCTGCAGCGCGGAAGGCGATGAGGATAAGTTCTGGAAACTCATGGAAGAGCGGACCGAGCTTTGCCACAAGGCGCTCCGCATCCGGCATGAGACCCTGCTGGGGACACCTTCCGATGTCGCTCCGATCCTCTGGCAGTACGGCGCGATCAGCCGTCTTGGAAAAGGCGAGAAGATTGACCGGCTGCTGTATGACAACTACAGTACCATCAGTCTCGGCTATGCCGGACTCTGCGAGTGTGTATATCGGATGAAGGGTGTCAGCCATACAGATCCTGTCGGTCATGACTTCGGCATCGCCGTTATGAAGTTCCTGAACAAGAAGACAGCCCAGTGGCGTGAAGCGGAGAACATCAGCTATAGCCTTTATGGCACGCCGATGGAATCCAGCACGTATAAATTCGCCCGCTGTCTGCAAAAGCGTTTCGGTAAGATTCCGCATGTGACGGATAAGAATTACATCACCAATTCCTATCATGTTCATGTGACGGAACCGATTGACGCTTTTACGAAGCTCTCCTTTGAGGCAGAGTTTCAGGCACTCAGTCCTGGCGGCGCAATCTCCTATGTGGAGGTCCCCAACATGCAGAGCAACATCCCTGCGGTGCTGGCCGTCATGCGATTCATTTACGACAACATCATGTATGCCGAACTGAACACCAAGAGTGATTACTGTCAGGTTTGCGGCTATGATGGTGAAATCAAGATCGTGGAGGACGACGGAAAGCTCGTCTGGGAATGCCAGAACTGCGGCAACCGGGATGAGAAGCGGATGAATGTGTGTCGGCGTGTCTGCGGGTACCTGGGCACCAACTACTTCAACCAGGGCAGAACGCAGGAGATCGCTGAGCGGGTACTGCATCTGTAAAGATGCGGCAGCTGCGTTTCGAAGAATCAAATGAGGAGGACAAAACCTATGAAGAGACTGATACTGGAAGCTCCCTGGTACACATACCAGAAGAAAGTGAAGGCGTTGTTCGAGCGGGATCCCGCCATCCATGTCGGGGAGATCGTCGAGCCGGAGGATGGCAGCGCGGATTACCTGTTCGATATCGAAGTCAGGGATCATGAGAAGTTCCTGGCCATGGATCGCGTCTTTCCCAAGTGTGTCCAGTTTGGCAATGTGATCCTGGCCATCAACCTGTACGATGAGGAAAACGACACAGGAACCGCTGACGTCGTTGCTCTCTATGAGACCATTTTCAGGGGAAACCCCATCGTGAAGGATGTCCGGCTGGCGCAGGATCCTACGGGAACGGCGCACGGCTTTGTCCGTTTTCAGCCGGAGGTGATCCAGTTCTTTGACGATGACCTCTATGATTATGACGGCAACTGGTCCGGTCTCGCGCAGGATATCGCCCGTGAAGTCTTCCAGAATGAGACTCGCGGTATTCACTTCTGTACCGCACCTGTTGCCGCGAATGGGACAGGCGAGTAACCATGAACTATGCGGAGATCAAGAAGGTAGACATCTCCAACGGTCCTGGTGTCCGAGTGTCCTTGTTCGTCTCCGGATGCCGGAACCATTGCAAGGGATGCTTTAATCCGGAGACATGGGATTTCGACTACGGTCGGCCCTTCACCAGAGAAACTGAAGATGAGATTATCGAGGCCCTGCGTCCTTCGTGGATACAGGGCCTTTCCATTCTCGGAGGCGAACCGACAGAAGAAGAGAATGCAGCGGTCCTGATCCCGTTCCTGAAACGGGTGAGAGCCGTGCTGCCGGATAAAGATATCTGGCTGTACTCCGGATATACCTATGAGATGCTCCGAGACAAAGAGATCCTGACCTTGGTCGATGTGCTGGTGGATGGACCTTTTCTTCTGGAGCAGAAGGATGCAGGACTTGCTTTTCGCGGAAGCAGGAATCAGCGGATCATTGATTTGAGGGAGAAAGAGTCATGAATCGAAAAACACTGCAGAGCCTGATCCTCGCCTTGGAAGCGGCTCTGATTATTATGAGCCTTGTCACCGGCTCCGGCACAACCGTGGGGATGATCTGCTACTGGGCGATTGCAGCACTGAATCATCTGACCGACTTCATCATCCGCTGGATCGAGGAACGGGAAGAGCGCAAGGAGAAATCCCATGGCAGAAACCAAAATGATCGACCTTAATACGGTCATCGGTGTGTATTCCCTGTGCAATACCGGCGCGGTGCTGGTGCATGCCATCGACTACGCGGAGGATAAGATCCTCGCAAGCATCAACGGAGAGAATCCGGAGTGGTGTGCAATGACTGAAGAATACATGGAAGTCACCGGGGAAACGGAGCTGGGCTTTATGCTCGGCTCTTTCTTTATCCCGCTGTGCGAGGTCATGCGTTTTTACAGCGGATAACACAGATGGAGGGAACGATGCAGAAGACTGCTGAACTGAAAGTCCTGCCGGTATCGGTACTCAAACCGGCAGAATACAATCCCCGCAAGAAGCTGAAGGCCGGGGATAAAGAGTACGAAAAAATCAAGAACAGCATTGAGGAGTTCGGCTTTGCCGATCCGCTGGTCGTAAACTCCGACATGACGATCATTGGCGGACATCAGCGACTGACGGTGGCCATGGATCTTGGCTACACCGAAGTGCCCTGTGCTGTGGTGGACATCGACAAGGTCCGGGAGAAGGCGCTGAACATTGCGCTGAACAAGATCACCGGCGCTTGGGATGATACCCTGCTGGCGGAGCTGCTGGAGGATATTCAGAACAGCAACTTCGACCTGGGTAAGACGGGCTTTGATCCGCCTGAGATCAATACGCTGTTCAATAAGCTCCATGACAAGCAGGTCCACGAGGACGATTTCGATGTGGATTCCGAACTGCAGCAGCCGGTATTCAGTCAGCTGGGGGACCTTTGGCTGATCGGAAGGCATCGGGTGATCTGCGGCGACAGCACCGGTGAAGAAATCTACACCCGCCTGATGGATGGTGAGAGAGCAAATCTGGTACTGACAGACCCGCCCTACAATGTGGACGTGGAAGAGACAGCCGGAAAGATCATGAACGACAACATGGGCGATCAGGAGTTTTATAACTTCCTGCTCTCCGCGTATCGCTGTATGCACGCCAACCTGGCCGACGACGGCAGCATCTATGTCTGGCACGCAGATACGGAAGGATTGAACTTCCGTAAGGCGTTCAAGGACGCAGGTTTCTATCTTTCCGGGTGCTGCATCTGGAAGAAGAACAGTCTGGTTCTGGGCCGGAGCCCTTACCAATGGATTCATGAGCCATGCCTCTTTGGCTGGAAGCAGAAGGGCAAGCACCAGTGGTATTCCGACCGGAAGCAGACCACCGTGTGGGAATACGATAAACCTCGCTCTTCCAAGGATCATCCGACCATGAAGCCGATCACCCTCATGAGCTATCCCATCAAGAACAGCACCATGACCAACGGTATCGTGCTGGATCCCTTCCTGGGAAGTGGCTCGACCCTGATCGCCTGCATGCAGACAGATCGGATCTGCCGGGGAATCGAGCTGGATCCGAAGTTCGTGGACGTGATTGTGAAGCGGGCGATTCAGGAGAACGGCGGCAAGTATGATGATGTATTTGTCATCCGGGATGGCCAGAAGCTTCGCTTTGATGAGGTAGCGACCTTTGAGCCCCAGGAGGTGGAGGCATGAAGGTCGAGCTGATTGCCTATACGCCGACTGCCGCTGGGGTCTGCTGTGATGCGGCGGCGATCTGTACGGCTTCTGATAATGGCTATCGGTCGCTGCAGCACTCCCTTGCCTCCGGGCATGAATCAGTGTTGGAGCATGCTGTGTTTAGCTTCCGGGTGGAAGGCATCAGCCGGGTAACCCTGGCACAGCTGACCAGACACCGATTGGCCAGCTTCTCCGTCCAGTCCCATCGCTATGTGAAGCTGGATAACCCGGAGCTGGTCATTCCGGAGAGCATCCGCAATTCTTCCTTTTTTGCAGAGGCGCAGAGCAGTATGCGCTATATGCTGAATCTCTATGAACGGATGATGGAAGCAGGAATTCCGGCCGAGGATGCCAGGTATGTGACACCGCAGGCGGTCCCGACATCACTCATCGTTACGATGAACGTCAGGGAGCTGCGGCATTTCTTTTCCCTTCGCTGCTGCAATCGTGCCCAATGGGAGATCCGGCAGCTGGCAGATGAAATGCTGAAGCTGTGCCGAAAAGCGGCACCGACGCTATTTGAAAATGCCGGACCGGGATGTGTTCAAGGCGGCTGTCCTGAGAAAAAATCCTGCGGGCATCCGAGATCGAAAGCAGAGTGGGACAAGTAACCGTAGAAATAGAGACTTCGGGATGGGATGAAACAAGCTCATCCTATATGGAGGAGATGAGCGTGAGGTATGTGATCGTGTTTTTGATCGTAGCGGTGCTCGTACTTGTTGTTGGAATGGCCCTGGCGGTCATCGCTTCCGATACCGATGACTGGAACAAGGAGTTCGATGACCGTGATCAGGAAGCCTACCTTCGTAAATGGAATGAGGAACGGAAGAAAGATCATTCCTGCAGGTAAGGTATCGAAGCGGTTCTTGGGGCTGTTTTGTGGATTGTGTCAAATCTGATACTTCTCGTGAAACTATCGCAGAAATGACTTTACTTTTCAGGCTTTCAGAGTGATGTATTACACACCGCAAGAGAAGCGGCACAAGCTGAAAGGAGCGAAAAGTCATGAGAAAATTTGAGAAGAACATTGAAGACCGGAAACAGCTGGTAGCCCGCCTGAAGGAACTCACTGGGCTTGAGTCCCGCTACACCTTCGTACCGCGCTGCGCCTACTTGGTCGGCAGCTTCACGGTAGAGAAGGATGGCGGCCTCACCGTGGAGGAGGGAGCAGATGAGCAGGTGCTGGATACCCTGATCGCAGAAGGCATGATCGGAAGCGAGATCGGGCAGGAAGCGACAGGTTGCGCGGAGACACAAAGGGAAACCGCTGAGGACCCGGCCGACAGCACAGAGGAGGGGACGGAAGAGATGCAGGAGGCACGGGAAACCATGGAGAGCGAACCGGAAGATTCCGGCTTTGCAGCCAGCATCAGTTTTCCGCTTTTCAAGCACACGCCGTCCTCCCTCATCAATCTGATCTGCATGATCCATTCCAGAGGCCCGCTGCTTTCCAAGGCAACCGGAGGAACCTTCTTTGCCAGCAAGGCGTTGACAGACGACCTGCTCAGTCACGCATCTTTTATCCAGACCAAGGATGTGGTCGAGTTCCTGAAGGTGAGGGAAAACCTAGCGGCAGACCTGCAGGGCCTCACCTTCGATGATGAGAAGCTCACCTTTGACGGATTTGGAAGCGCTGAGGATCCCGAACACCTGCAGACCTTTATGAAGCTGGCGGCGGCCATGGACAAGATGGCGACGACCCAGAAGCGGGTACAGGCCAAGAGCGTGGATGACAGCAATGAGAAATACGCGCTTCGAATCTGGCTGATCCGCCTGGGGTTGAACGGCAATGAATATAAGGAGGACCGAAAGCGCCTGATGGCCAACCTCACCGGCCATACAGCCTTCCGATCCGAAGAAGAAAAGGAGCGCTGGACCGCCAAGCAGACAGCCAAGCGCGATGCTCTCCGGGCAGCAAAAGCTGCGGATCCTGCGGCGCAGAACGCTGTGTAAATACACCAATTACCAGGGCAAAATAAGCCCTGATAATTGTCAGATAAATAGTCGATTTCTCTGAATAAATGACTTGCTATTATCTCCTTTCAGAGTGATATATGTACACACCGAAAGGGAAAACACACACGGCAGAGCCGAAAGGAGATAAAAACCATGACAGAGAAAACCGCCCGCCAGATTGAAAACATGAAAGCCCAGACCTTCGGAGTAGAGGTTGAGGGAAACAACATCACCCGGCAGAAGGCAGCCAAGGTTGCCGCAGACTTTTTCGGAACCGGCCGCTACGAATACACCGCAAGCCGGAACGGCTACATGACCTGGAGCGCCTGGGACGCACAGGGCCGGGAATGGAAATTCCAGAGGGACGTGAGCATCAGCGGACCGGACGACGAAAAGTGCGAACTGGTCACCCCGATCCTGACCTACGCCGACATGGAAACCTTCCAGGAACTCCTCCGGACCCTCCGCCACGCCGGAATGAAGAGCAGCCCCTCCAGAGGCTGCGGGGTACACATTCACATCGGCCTCAAGGGCCTGGACGGCAGGGACCACAACGCCAAGACCCTGCGCAACCTGGTGAATATCATGGCCGCACATGAAACCCAGATCGGCCGGGCCATTAAGATCGACCAGGGACGCACCGGACACTACTGCAAGGTGGTCAGCCCCGACTTCCTGGCCAGGGTCAACCGGCAGAAGCCCCAGACCATGCAGCGCCTCGCAGACTGCTGGTACGAAGGCAACCACGCCAGCTACGGCAGAAACCAGCACTACAACGACAGCCGGTACCACATGCTGAACCTCCACGCTTCCTTCACCAAAGGAACCATTGAATTCCGCCTCTTCCAGTTTTCCGACCCGCACGACGGCAAGCGCGGCGGCATCCACGCCGGAGAGATGAAGGCTTACATCCAGCTTTGCCTGGCGATGAGCGAACTGGCCAAGGAACTGACCTACGCCAGCCCCAAGCCCCAGCAGACCGACAACGAAAAATACGCGATGCGCTGCTGGATGCTCCGCCTCGGATTCATCGGAGACGAATTCGAAACGGCCAGGGAGATCCTCCTGAAGAACATGGACGGCAACGCAGCCTGGAGACAGGCCGCCTGCTGAGCCGGACAACAACAAGCCT
>R26__coassemble_1074_pt1 | contig 14292 bp, 14 predicted proteins | sample R26__metabat2_high_PE_046 | metagenome-assembled genome bin R26
TACCGGATCCGGTTCCGCTTCCGTCAGTTCTTCTGTCTGCGGCTGAGTTTCTGTGCCGGGTTCTGTCTCCTGCTCCTTCTCTTCTGTCACCTCATCCGTCGTTGTTTCTTCTTCTGTTGTTGTTTCTTCTTCCGGTGGTGCCTGCTGCGATGTTTCTTCTTCCGTTTCCTCCGCTTCTGCAAACAGTTCCTCGCTGACCTCTGTCTCTGAGAGATCCGGACCGGGTTCTTTCGCCGGTATCGCCGGTACTGCAAGCAGCAGGATCAGTAAAACAGCCGAAACAAGCAGCGACAGTATCCCTGCCGTCTTTTCAAATAAACGCATGATCATTCCTCCTTTTCTATCCGGGCCTGCCGCTCCTGGCAGGTCAGTATTCCATTTCCGATCCCGGAAACAAAAAGGCAGAATGAACAGACAGAGATGGCGTAAGCCTTCTGCCTGTGTCTTTTCGTATCATAATGATGGATTTTGATGATTGGCTTTTTTGATGATCTGTGAGGCGGATTGTACCACTCCTGAAGTTACCCGTCAAGCCGGATTTTCCTTGATTTTTCAACGTTTTTCAGCCTCTGACATACGTATTTCAGAAGACTGCAAGTTTACAAAACCACGGAAATATGATAAATATGATACGGATGTTACCCGTATACCGAACGGAGCAGATTATGACTGTTGATTCTTCTACGATCTACAAACTGATGATCCTTTATATGCTCAACAGACTGGATTGCCAGCTGACCAATTCCCAGCTGTCCAGTTTTTTTATCGAGAAGAATTACACGGATTATTTTAATATCCAGCAGACGCTGTCAGAGCTTGTCGCATCGGGATTTGTGGAGAAAGTGATCATCCGGAATACGTCATACTATTCCATCACCCCGGATGGATATACCTCCCTTTCCTTTTTCAAAAATCAGATCCCGCGAGGCGCCCTGGAAGATATCAATGCCTTTCTGGATGCGCACAAGTACGCTCTGAAGAATGAAGTCGGTACACAGACCAACTACTACAAACATACAGGCGGGGATTATATCGCGAACTGCAAGGTAAATGAAGGTAAGTCCCTGCTTTATGAGATCAATATCTCTGTTCCTTCCGAGGAAGAAGCAAAACGTGTCTGCCAGAATTTCCGAGGATATTCAGAAGATATCTACAGTTTTATCATGAAAAACCTTTTGCAGTAATATTCTTCGTATCAGATCCCGAGGTGCTTATGATCATAAAAAGCGTTCAACTGGAGATCGTCGCAGGACCCACCAGTTCTCTTCCGTCTACGTCCATGCCGGAGATCGCATTTGCCGGAAAATCCAATGTCGGCAAATCCTCTCTGATCAATGCCCTGGTCTGCCGCAAGTCTCTTGCCAGAACTTCCTCACAGCCCGGAAAGACCCAGACGATCAACTTTTATAATGTAAATGAGAAGCTGTATTTTGTTGATCTTCCCGGCTATGGTTATGCCAATGCGCCGGAGCAGGTAAAAGCCCAGTGGGGGAAAATGATCGAAAAATACCTTCATTCCTCAAAGCAGCTGAAGGCTGTCTTTCTGCTGATCGATATCCGCCACGAACCGAAAGCCAATGACCGGGATATGTACCGTTGGATCACGCAGAACGGCTTTGCCCCTATCATCATTGCCACCAAAGCTGACAAGATCAGCAAAAACGTTATTCCGAAAAATATAAAGATAATAAAAGAAGGGCTGGAGGCATCCAAAGATACCGTCATCATACCCTTCTCTTCCGAAACGAAAACCGGCCGTGAAGAAATCTGGAACCTGATCAGCCAGATTACGGAAACTGCTTAAAGGACAGCAAAGAGCTCCGCGACTTTCTCTTTCAGTTCTTCTTCCGACGGGCCGAATACGATCGAAGCAAACCCGATCGCAAGGCCGGCGCCTTCATGCTTTTCAACGTTCAATCCGTATCCCACAGTGGAAAATGTGGTGACAGGGCCTGCCTCTTTGACATATCCCTTCAAATGACCGATGGTTGCATCTGTCTCATCCAGCCATTTTTCCAATGCGTTGATACAATCCTGCATCTTTCCGACCGTATCGGATACATCCGTCATAACGTCCTTTTCGAAGGAGCAGATCGTTGCGCCTTCATGATCATGGGTCTCAAAGATCCGGAACCCCGGAACATCATACTGATGGCCATGGTCATGATGGTGATGGTCATGGTCATGATCATGGTCGTGATCCCCGTGATGATGGTGATGATGCTCATCCCCGCAGTCACAGTGCTCGTCATGGTCATGGTGGTGATGTTCGTGCTCGTGTTCGTGCTCATGGTGATGGTGCCCATGCTCATGGTGGTGATGCTCGTGCTCGTGCTCATGCTCATGATGATGCTCATGATGTTCATGGCTGTCATGTCCGCAGCAGCATTCTTCCTGTTCAATCTCCTGAATATTTTTCTCTTCCATGTTTCACTCCAATATCAGTCTTTGCTGATGATCTCTTTTATGATCTCCAGACAGATTTTTTCCGTTCCTTCGGTATCTGCCTTGGCAGAGATCTCATAAACTTTCCCTTTTGTGAGCTCTTCAATGTCTTTTCTTACGGCTGCGATCGTTTCCGCATCCGCCAGATCGATCTTATTCAGAAATACGTAATCCGCATTTTCGATCTGTTCTGTCAGCAGCTCTCCCACAACTTTTTTCAGTCTGTTCCAACGGTTAACATCAACGGTAATACAGACTGCCGTATTCATGTTTTCATCGTAGTAACGCCTGATCGATTCTGCAATGTCGTGGGGTCTGGCCAGACCGGTGGTCTCCAGGATCACCCATTCAGGATCCACGTCTCTTTCCAGCTGGCACAGAGAATCCATAAGGCTGGAAGCGAGGGTACAGCAGACACAGCCGTTGAACAGTTCTGTTGTTGTAAATCCTTCGCCCTCTGTAAACGCGGTGTCGATCCCCACCTGGCCGATCTCATTTTCAATGATCGCGACCCTTGTCTTGCCGCCGCCTCCTGCAGCTTCCACGATCTGTCTTGCAACAGGCATCAGCACGCTTGTTTTTCCGGTTCCCAAAAAACCGCCTAAAATAACTAATCTCATGGTTTGCCTCCGTTACGCCTTCTCTACCATTTCTTTTGTAACACAAAATTCTTTGATCGAACTGTCGGAAGGTATTTCAAACATAATGTCCATCATAATGTTTTCCAGTATGGACCTGAGTCCCCTGGCACCGATCTTCCGGTCATACGCCTTGTTCGCGATCGCTTCCACCGCATCCTCATCAAACCGCAGATCAACATGATCCAGGTCGAACAATGCTTTATACTGCTTGAGCAGAGCATTTTTCGGCTCGTTTAAGATCCTGATCATGTCCTCCGGCGACAATGACTCCAGTGTGACAATGACAGGCACACGCCCGATAAATTCCGGGATCAGCCCATATTTCATCAGATCCTGCGGAAGGACCTTGCTGAGCAGGGCGTCGATCTCCTTATTGGTATCGGAGAAGATCTCCGCACCGAATCCCATGCCTTTTTTGTCTGTTCGGGCTTCGATGATCTTTTCGATCCCTGCAAAGGCACCGCCGCAGATGAACAGGATATTGGTGGTGTTGATATGCAGCAGTTCCTGGTTCGGATGCTTTCTTCCGCCCTGTGGTGGAACGGATGCGTCCGTACCTTCCAGGATCTTCAGCAGAGCCTGCTGTACGCCCTCACCGGAAACGTCCCTGGTAATGGAAACATTTTCGCTCTTTTTGGTGATCTTATCGATCTCATCGATATAGATAATGCCATATTCTGCTTTGCTGATATCATAATCGGCTGCCTGGATAAGTTTCAGTAGGATATTTTCCACATCCTCACCGACATAACCCGCCTCTGTCAGGGTCGTGGCATCCGCGATCGCAAAAGGCACGCCGAGGATCCTGGCCAGGGTCTGGGCCAGATAAGTCTTGCCTGATCCTGTAGGACCCAGCATCAGGATATTGCTCTTCTGCAGTTCCACATCCAGTTTCTTTCCGGAGAGAACCCTCTTGTAATGATTATAAACCTGAACGGACAGTACTTTCTTCGCCCGTTCCTGCCCGATCACATATTCATCCAGGAATTCCTTGATCTCCTTCGGCTTTTTCAACTGGATCGCCGGCGCATTCTCATCGATCTTCTGTCCGAATTCATTGGTCAGCTCATCGTATGTGATGATGCCGCCATACATATCCGCGCAAGTCTCCACGCAGTCGGAGCAAATAAATACGCCGCCGGGACCTGCGATCAGCTGCTCTCCGATCTCCTGTGCCGAACGCAGGCAGAAGGAACAATGGGGAACCAGATCCGAAGATACTTTCCGGCTGCCTGTTCGTTCCCCCAGCCTTTTATTTCCTGTCTTTCCGTCTTTTTTATCTGCCATTTATGGTCTCCATTTATCAGCAATATGCCACTGCCCTGCCAGACAGTGGCATAAATTCCGGTTATGCTTTGTGATCTTCGATCACGGCATCGATCAGCCCGTACTCCCTGGCTTCTTCAGCAGTCAGCCAATTATCCCTCTCGGTATCAGCCTGGATCTTTTCCAGTGTCTGTCCCGTGTTCTCCGCCAGCAGTTTGTTCAGCTTATCGCGGATCCTCAGGATATGGTCGGCATTGATCTTGATATCCGACGCCTGGCCCTGCGCTCCGCCGGATGGCTGGTGGATCATGATCTCCGCATTCGGGAGAGCAAACCTCTTGCCCTTTGTCCCGCCTGCCAGGAGAAATGCTCCCATACTGGCTGCCATTCCGATACAGGTGGTGCAGACGTCACATTTGACATACTTCATGGTATCATAGATCGCCATACCGTCTGTCACCGAACCGCCCGGGCTGTTGATATAGAAGTGGATATCCTTATTCGGGTCTTCCGACTCCAGGAACAGAAGCTGTGCCACTACAAGTCCTGCCGTAACACTGTTCACTTCGTCCGCCAGAAAGATGATCCTCTCCTTTAATAATCTTGAGTAAATATCATAGGCTCTTTCGCCTCTTCCTGTTTCCTCAATGACTGTTGGAACTAAACTCATGTATTACCTTCTTTCCGGATCTTCCCTGTCAAAAGGCTGCTTATTTCTCTGCTGCTTCGGCGGCTTTTTCTTCCTTGGCTTCCTCAGCCGGTCTGTCTACTGCCTTGCCGTTCTCAAACAGGAAATCTGCTGCCTTGCTGATCAGGACATCCTTCTTCATGCTTTCTCTTTCCGCATCGCTGATCATCTTGTTCAGGGAATCATATTCCATCTGATAAGACTCAGCCATCTTGTGGATCTCTTTATCCAGATCTTCTTCGGAAACTTCCAGATTCTCAGCCACTGCCACTGCTTCCAGGACCAGTCTGGACTTGATGTTCTTTTCAGCTGAAACCTTGGCATCTTCCATGAATTTCTCCGGGGTCATGCCGGTGAACTGGAAATACTGCTCCATATTGATACCCTGGGATTCCATTCTCATCTGGAAGTTCTGGGCAACCTGGCTGGCCTCCATATCTACCATCGGGCCCGGGATGACCATTTCAGCATTCTCAACGGCTTTTTCTACCAGCTGGTTTTCAGCCGCATGCTTTGCTTCTTCTTTTCTGGCTTCTTCCATGTTCTTGCGGATATCGGCCTTGTACTCTTCCAGAGTATCAAACTCGGAAACCTCGGAAGCAAACTCATCATCCAGTTCCGGAAGTTCCTTTACCTTGATATCGTTCAGTTTGCATTTGAAGACAGCTGCCTTGCCTTTCAGATTTTCCGCCTGGTAATCTTCGGGGAAGGTTACATTGACGTCAAATTCTTCACCGACATTCTTTCCTTCGATCTGCTCTTCAAATCCGGGAATGAAGGTGCCGGATCCCAGTGTCAGGGAATGTCCCTCCGCCTTACCGCCTTCAAAAGCTTCACCGTCTGCGAAGCCTTCAAAATCGATATTGACGATGTCGCCATTCTGTGCCGGTCTGTCTTCCACCGGAACACGACGGCTGTTCATTTCGCGGGTCCTGTTAAGCTCAGCGTCAACTTCTTCGTCAGATACGTTAATATCGGTCTTGTAATATTCAAGTCCCTTATATTCTCCAAGCTTGACTTCCGGCTTAATGGCAACCAGTGCTTCATAGATAAACGGTTTTCCCTTTTCGATCTGGGTAACATCGATATCAGGCTGGGAAACGATCTCCAGTTCGCATCCTTCAATCTCTTCCTTATAAGAATCATTGATCAGGAAATTGGCGGCGTCCTCATAAAATACCTCAACGCCGTACTGCTTCTCGATCATAAACTGGGGAACTTTTCCTTTTCTGAAACCCGGCAGCGAAACCTGGTTCTTGATCTTCTGGTATGCTTTTACAATGGCTTTGTCAAGCTCTTCCGCAGATCTTTCGATGACCAGCTTCGCCATGTTTCCATCCTGCTTCTCAAACGTTAAACTCATCTTTATTACTCCTTTTCGGTAAATAATTAACTGGATCTCTCCTATATGAACATGCACACAATGCATGGTTTCGCAAGTTTAGATTTTAACACAGGTATCTTGTTTTAGCAATTAAAATCTATGCCCGAAAGGCTGTATTTCGTGATTTCTTTCGGGTGCTGTGACTGCATCAAAATCAACGCTGTGCATGAAGCCGCGGCCTTCAGGCAGATCAGTGCTGCATCAAAATCGACGCTGTGCATGATTTTTCTGGAGAATGTGTATCAGATCCTACGCTGTGCACGATTTTCAAAATCGCCGTGTAACAAAATCGAGGGTATGCATGGTTTTGACCCCATTCCGGGGAGTGAAATCATGCATACCCTCAAATAAAATACAAAAAAATCATGCACAGCGCCGCAATCGATGCAGGCTCTTCCCTGAAATCATGCACAGCGCCGCAAATGATGCAGCCTGCACTCACGTCCGTCCGCCGGACGCGGGACCGTCCACGCGATCTCAGATCCTGGCTACGCCCTCATCCCGGGCTGCCTTCGCCACAGCCTCCGCCACAGCTTTCCCGACCCTCGGGTCAAACGCTGCCGGGATGATGTACTCCTCGTTCAGCTCCTCTTCGCTGATCAGGCCCGCCAGAGCGTTCGCCGCCGCGATCTTCATCCCTTCCGTGATCTGGCTCGCCCTCACATCGAAAGCCCCGCGGAAGATCCCCGGGAACGCCAGCACGTTGTTGATCTGGTTCGGGTAATCGGAACGCCCTGTGGACACCACCCGGGCCCCGCCTTCCTTCGCCTCGTCCGGGAAGATCTCCGGCGTCGGGTTCGCGCATGCGAACACGATCGCGTCCTTCGCCATGGTCCTGACCATCTCCTTCGTCAGCTTTCCGGGGGCCGATACGCCGATGAACACGTCCGCTCCCTTCACCACGTCCGCCAGGGAGCCTTTCAGCTTCTGCGGGTTCGTGATCTTTGCCATCTCGGCCTTCGCACTGTTTAAGCCTTCCCGGCCTTCGTAGATCGCGCCGCTGCGGTCGCACATCGTGATGTCCTTCACCCCGTAGTTCACCAGGAGCTTTGTGATCGCCGTCGCTGCCGCTCCCGCGCCGCTCACCGCGATCCTGATATCCTCTTTCTTCTTCCCTACCACTTTCAGCGCGTTCATCAGCCCTGCCAGCGTGATCACTGCCGTTCCGTGCTGGTCGTCATGGAAGATCGGGATGTCGCACTTCTCCTTCAGCTTCTCCTCGATCTCAAAGCACCTCGGCGCGGAGATGTCCTCCAGGTTGATCCCCCCGAAGCTCCCCGAGATCAGGTACACCGTGTTCACGAACTCGTCCACATCCTTTGTCTTGATGCATAAGGGGAAGGCGTCCACGCCGCCGAACTCCTTGAACAGCACGCATTTGCCCTCCATCACGGGCATCCCCGCTTCCGGGCCGATGTCCCCCAGGCCCAGGACCGCTGTCCCGTCCGTGATGACGGCGCACAGGTTCCATCTCCTGGTCAGCTCATAGGACTTGGAAAGGTCCTTCTGGATCTCAAGGCAGGGCTGGGCCACCCCGGGCGTATAGGCCAGGGACAGGTCTTCCTTTCCGTTTACCGGTACCCGGGAGATCACCTCGATCTTCCCTCTTTTCTCTTCGTGCAGCTTTAAGCTCTCTTCCGCGATCGTCATATCTTCTCTCCTGTTATGTCTTCTCCGGACCTGACCAAAGAGGTGCGCGTACCGGAACACTGCTCCCGGCAGTCCCGCCCGATCGTCCGGCTGCCTTAATGTAAAAACGCCCCGGCAGCAGCTGCTCCCAGGCTTCCCAACGTCACATGAAAGGTTCCACTTAGTGCTGCTCCGTTCCCGACCTGACACGGTTCATGGATTTCCATTGCATTGGACCCAGGGCTAATACCGCCACCGAGGCAAGGTTGATTATAATCGACAAGGGCTGTTCCGTCAAGATTTTAGTCTTAGCTGCCGAAAAAAGGAGACCAGCAGTTCCGAACATTCCTCTTCCAGGATACCGGTCCGGACACGGCAGCGATGGTTAAACCGCTGCTCTTCCAGGAGATTTAAAATGCTCCCGGCGCATCCCGCTTTGGGATTCATGGCGCCGATATAGACATCGGCGATCCTGGACTGTACGATAGCACCGGCGCACATGGGGCATGGCTCTAGTGTGATATAGATCTCGCAGTCGTCCAGTCTCCAGTCTCCTATGATCTTGTTGGCCTTCCGGATCGCCGTGATCTCCGCATGGGCAAGAGCCGTTTTGTCTTTCATTCTCCGGTTATAACCCCTGCCGATGATCCGATCCTGATACACGATCACGCAGCCGATGGGAACCTCCCCGATCAACTGGGCTTTTTTCGCCTGATGGAGCGCTTCTTTCATGTATTTTTCTTCCCTTGTCATCGGATATCCTTTCTGAAATGATCAGGGACAGCTGCAAGGTGCAGCTGTCCCGTGAAAAACCATCCTCTGAGAAAAGCGGTTAATAGTAGCGCTCCAGCGTATCCCAAACATCCGCTGTTTCCTGTCCCAGTCTCCAGTAAGCCACCCCGGCGATCTCAAATCTGCTGAGAACGTTGAGCTTGGCTTCCAGTGATCTGGCGTTTTCATACCAGATCAGCGCCGTTGACTCTTCCGACTCATACTCCGCATAATCATATCCGACGTCCGACAGCCAGGTGAAGGTCACTTCACGCTCCTGAGCGTATTCTTCCACAAAGTTCATATCGCCGGTCTCCCTGCCCACCGTTCCGTCTTTGTTCTCATACCAGAGCCTTGAATAAAACGGCAGACCGACGATCAGGCGATCCATATCCACCACGTCCTGGCAGACGCTCATGACTTCTTCCAGGAACGGGATCCCGGCATTGGGGCCGGGAACAGAACCGCCCACATAGTCATCGTATGCCATAACGGTTACATAGTCACAGATCCTGCTCTGTTCTGCCGTATGGCGGTATGCATTGTAGCTGTATGGCGTATAATCGTCTACTGACAATACCAGTTTGTTCTGCCTGCATGCTACGGAAAGTTCCCGGATAAACTGGATGAAATCCAGTCCCTCCGAAGAGGAGATCAGCTCAATATCCACGTTGATCCCGTCGATCCCGTAATACAGACATTCGTCAATGATCTGGCTGATGGCTCTCTGCCGTTTGGATGTATAGGTAATGATCTCATCACAGGGAAGTCCGTCCATATCCTCCAGGACCGCCCAGACCTTCCATCCGTTCTCGTGGCAGAAATCCACGTAGTCCTGGTTGGCGTAAGACAGGATATTTCCGTCATAATCCAGGAACAAAAACCAGGTCGGCGCCATGACATTGACGCCCTTCATATTGGTCGTATAATCCGATACATAATAATTGCTGTCATAATAATAGATGCCGTGCCACGCCATACTGATGGGTTCGTCCATCAGGATATGCGTGTATTCCGGTTCCGTGTATTCGGAAACAGCTTCTTCCTGATAGATCCCGCCGGCAGCCTTTTCCGGTATATAGCCGATATAACCGCGCTCATCGATCACCTCATACCAGCCATCCTTTATGTCAAGAACCTTCAGTTTGTCGCCTTTGCTGATATCCGCAACAATAGAAGCCTTTTTCGTCTCAGACGCCCGGAGTTTGGTGTTGGAACCCGCATTCACATAATCCGCGGTTCCCGTCATGCTGCGGATATAGATCCTGGCCGGATCGCTGAACACTTCATAAGCAGACGCGGAATGTTCTTTTACAAACCGCATGTTCAGGTAAACGCTGTCATTCATATACTTGGCGATGACATACCCGGCATCCCTGTCTTCTCCCTCTGCTGTATACCAGGAACTATCCACCTGGGCGATAATGGAATCCAGCGCATCGGTCAGAATGACCAGGCCTTCGTTCTTATCCAGGTAAAACCGCTCGTCCAGATAACTCCGGACGATGGAAAACTCCACATAGACATCCTCGCCGGAGCGCACAGCCCGGAAATAAGGCGTATCCTCCTCGTCCAGGATCTCGTCATTGATCACGATCGCCAGTTCGTCGCCGCCGGCGGCTGCTCTGCCGGCGCTTTCGTATGCGGTAAGATTATAGTATGCAAGAAGATTTGCCTGGGTCTTGGACGGAGCAAACCTCCGGGAAACAAATACCCCTGCTGCCGCAAATACGATCAATATGATCAGCAGTATGGTAAAATATCCCATCCCGGCTCTTCTTCTGGGTCGTCTCGGTGCGTTCATACAGATTCCTTTCCACGCTAACAGTACATGTGATTATAGCATTGACTTGCCGCAAATACAACAAAAACGGCTTTCCCGGCTCCGATCACGCTTTTTCACAGGTCTTCTTCCCTTCGGACTTTGTCGAAATTCAGTTCCGCAACAGCCCCTGTATCATCTCTTCTGTAATCCCGAAGATAATCGCTTTCTTCATGAAATACGCACATCGCGGCAATGGAATGGGCGTCTGAGAAACACCCGTCCAGTTTCAGCCTGATCCCGTTGTAAGCCACATTATCAAGTTCATCTTTCATCTGCATATATTGGATATACTGCATCTTCTCATAATCTGTCATTTAAGATCCTCCTTTGATCGGACATCAAACGGCTTTGTGCAGAACCGCAAGGCGCAGCAAAAAAGGGCCGGTGCTTCGTGATAATATTCCTTCGTCTTCCGGTTCTGCTGCCGTATTCAATAAATATACATGATAATAAGGATCCTGATCCGGATCTGTACGATGATGTGCAGCATCACTATACTATTTTTAGGTTGACATTTCAAGCTTTTTTGCGTATATTCGTATACTACAAATCGATTTGTACGGACAGTTTATGAAGATAGAAAAGATAAGCGACAATCAGATAAAATGCACCCTTACCCGTTCCGATCTGGCATCCCGGCAGCTGAAGATCAGCGAGCTGGCATACGGAACGGAAAAGGCGAACAATCTGTTCCGTGATATGATGGATCAGGCCAACCTGGAATTCGGTTTTGACGCCAACGATCTGCCGATCATGATCGAGGCGATCCCGGTTTCCATGGACTGCATCATCCTGATGATCACCAAGGTCGAGGATCCGGAAGAAGTGGACACCAGGTTCTCGAGTCTTGCCAATCTTCGCGAACTGTTCAGTCGGGACGGTTCCGAGGATACATTTGCTCCTTCGGAAGTCCCGCATGACAGTTTCCTTCAGCTGGGCGATATTGCCAGGGAAGCTTTAAAGGCGGTGCAGACGCCGTCGGAATGCCTGATCTCTTTCCGGGATCTGAAGGATGTTCTTTGCTACGCCCGCTTTGTCAATGCCGTTTTCGCAGGGGAAAGTTCCCTGTACAAATCTCCTGAGAACGGCAGGTATTATCTTGTGCTGAAACCGACTGTCACGGATGCAGGCATCCTGTCCTACCTTACCGCTTCTTCTGTCGAATTCGGCACAAACGAGTCTGCTTCCGCAGCCAGGATCGCCTTCCTGGAAGAGCATTATGAAAAGATCCTGAACGGAAGCGCCGTTCAGGACCTTGCAGGTATCTGATATTCTGTTCTCTTGCCTGTCAGTTGATCTTCACATTTTCCCAGAGTGTATTGACATAATCCAGCAGTTCCTGTGACAGATTTTTGTATGCATAGGTGTTATACTGCTGCGCGAAATCCTCTGTTTCCGGATAAAGGATCGCAATGGTCTCTTCTCCCAGATCCTCCAGGTATTCCGGATCTGTGAAAACAGTCCTGTTCGGAGACGCATAGTAGGTATATTCCGCATTGGCAACGGCCGCATCCCTGCTCAGCATGAAGTTGATAAAGATTTCCGCCAGTTCCTGGTCCTGGCAGCAGGTCGGGATGCACATGGCGTCAATATAGTAGTTCGTGGGATCCGGATAATAGAAGCGAAGATCCACATTGGGAGCCTGGGCATCCAGCATGGTGAAGTAATCCCCTGCATAGTACGCGCCGACAGCCGCTTCACCGGATTCCATGATATTGAAGATCTCATCCATCACATAGCTGTATACCACACCTCTTTGTGCCTTCAGCTCTTCCAGGGCCTGATCCCAGACGGACTTGTCGTCGCTGTTTACATCCAGTCCCAGTTTATACATGGCGGTACCGAAGGCATCGCGGGAGTTGTTGAACTGCACGATCTTGCCCGCATATTTGTCATTCCACATCAGATCCCATCCTGTGGCATCCGCTTCGTCAACCTCGTTGGCATTCCAGATGATACCGACAATGCCGTATGCATAGGGAACGGAATACAGGTTCTCTGGATCGTAATACAGGTTCCGGAAACTTTCGTCGATGTTTTCATATTCCGGGATGTTATCGAAATTCAGCGGCAGCAGCATGTTTTCGCTGACCATACGGGCGATCATGTAATCGGACGGGATCACCACATCATAGCTCACCGCGCCGGAGGACAGTTTGGAATACATGTCTTCATTGGAAGCGTAGGTATCGTAATTGACCTTGACCGTCTGTCCGTAGGTCTCCTTATACCATTTTTCAAACTCCTTGACCGTGTCGTAGCTGTCTTCGCTTCCATCGGAGATATACTCTCCCCAGTTATAGACGTTCAGCGTCTTCGGTCCTGAGGAAGCGGCCGGAGCGGCTGCCGTGGTTTCCGCAGCGGTTTCAGCTGCTGTCGTTTCCTCCGGAGCAGCTGCGTCTGTGGTTTCGGCTGCATCCGTTTCGGCAGGAGCCTGCGTTTCAGCGACAGTCTCCGCCTGGGTGCTGTCAGCCGGCTTGCTGCTCTGTCCGCATCCGGTCAGAATGACTGCCAGCAGGGAGCAGGCAAGAAGTAAACAGAATACTTTTTTCATTGTTTCTTTCCTTTCCATTTATTGATTCGGTTTCTTTTTATTCTGGTCGGTCAGGTTGCTGATCAGCAGAAGCGCCAGGATCACAAAGAAAATGATCGTGGCCAGCGCATACATCTTCGGCGTGACCGTTTTTTTCGTCATATTGTAGATCCGGACCGGCAGGGTCTGAAAACCTGCACCGGAAGTAAAGTAACTGATCACAAAGTCATCCAGACTGAGGGTAAACGCCATGATCGCGCCGGTCACAATACCCGGACGGATCTCGGGAAGCACCACTTTGAAAAAGGCTCGAAGCGGAGGACATCCCAGGTCCTGCGCCGCCTCCGGAAGGCTTGGATCCATCTGTCTGAGCCTCGGCAGCACCTGCAGTATCACATATGGCAGGCAGAATGTCACATGGGCGATCAGCATCGTCCAGAAGCTTAAGGAGTTGGCCAGCCCGAACAGCCTTCCCACAAAAACGAACATGAGCATCAGGGAGATACCGGTGATGATATCCGGATTGGTCATCGGGATATCCGTAGCGGTACTGAGGGCCGTGCGAAGCCATTTACTGCGCAGTTTCTGGATCCCGACAGCTGCCGCGGTTCCCATGACCGTAGAGATCACCATGGCGCTGACCGCCAGTAAAAGGGTGTTCCGGACGCTCTCCAGGGTGGCTTCATCGTGGAGAAGCTCCCGGTACCATTTGATCGAAAAGCCGCCGAACACGCTGAGGCTCTTCGATTCATTGAAGGAAAAGACCAGCAGTATGGCGATCGGTGCAAACAGGAAAATAAAAACGAGCGCGGTATAGATCCTGGAAGTGGTTTTCAAAACGAATCACCTCCTCCGTATACCCGTTTGTTGGTATATTTCTTCATCAGTGCCATGACCACCAGAAGGATCACCATCAGGATAAATGCCATGGCTGCCGCAAAATGCAGGTTGTTGGCCACATACTGCCCCTCGATGGCATCACCGATCAGGAAGAATTTTCCGTTGCCCAGTTTCTGGGAGATATAGAAAGTACTCACGGAAGGGATCAAGACCATCGTAACCCCGCTTAAAACGCCGGGAAGCGACAGCGGAAGGATCACTCTCTTAAGG
>R26__coassemble_1103_pt1 | contig 14095 bp, 13 predicted proteins | sample R26__metabat2_high_PE_046 | metagenome-assembled genome bin R26
GCATGGATGAACTGGGTGCAAGAGGCATCAAATTCGGCAGTAATTCGAGAGGACTTTACCTGGGAGATCCCGCTATGGATCCGCTCCTTCAGGAACTGGACAAACGCGGAGCCGTATGCCCCATTCATCCCCAGAAACCGACGCCGCTGAATGAATCGGTATTTTCTGCCGGTCCGGTCCCGATGTTTGAATTCATCGCAGATACAACCAGAGCGGTCATCAACATGATCGCGAATGGCGTCATCATCCGCTATCCCAATATCAAATGGATCGTTCCCCACAGCGGATCATTCCTGCCGAATATTTATCCTCGTTTTGTTTCCATATTCGAGGTGCTGGATCCCAAAAAAGAAAAATTCGGCGGCATTGAAGTAGATGAAAACATCCGCAGACTGTATTTTGACATCGCCGGTCATCCGGTACCTCATCTGCTGGATTTTCTCCTGACAATTGCTGACCCTTCCCATATCATGTACGGAACAGACGCGCCGTTCCCGCCGAAAGCCTTTATTCACAGAGGCCTTCAGGCATTTATCAACATGATGGACAACCGTGAGGATCTTCGTCCGTATAAGGAAATGATCTTATACGGCAACGCTGCTTCCCTGCTGGGACTTCAATAAGAAGAAAGGAGGATCCCATGCAATTTGAAATTGATGAACACCTGGCTGAACGGTTCAGGGCAGCGATCGCAATCAGTAAAGAGGAAGAGCAGACTGTCATCAACAGGATGTTCAAATCTTATATCTATCATGTATTCAGCCGCGAAACAGAAACCTGGGCGGGTCTGGAACCATTTCTGACATTGCCGAAACCTCTGGAAGGGAGGACAACAAAATGATGATCTCAAAAGGTGCTGCAGCTGCTGTCAATGATTTCCTGGATAACTGCTGTGAAATAAAAGCCGGAGATGAAGTACTGCTTGTTGCCCATGCAGACGGACTGCAGGGCGGGGACAACCTGGTAGACCAGCAAACGATAGACTGGCTGCAGGAGGGGATCACCTTCCGGGGTGCCAATGCATCCGTGTTATGGCTGAATGACCAGTACCAGACCCACAAATGGAGAGTCTCCCCGATCCTGGTCAACGCCATCCGGGGAGCGGATATCTGCATCCTCAATTCCTTTGATATCACCACGGAAGAACTCCGCATGATCCATGAAGTGGCACGGGAATACCATGTCCGCCTCTGCAGAAATATGGCCACTACTGTCGGTTTGCTGAACAGTCCCTGGGCCCAGACCCCTTATGAACTGGTAAACATGATCCGCTATGAAGCAGGCAAACCCTTCGATGGGGAAAAGAAAGCCTTTCATCTGACCTGTCCTCTGGGATCTGACCTGAAAGGAAATACTCTTCCCCCGAATGTCAGCATCTTCCCTTCTTATGCGGGATTTCGTAAAAATACCGCCAGTTACAGGCCTTTCCCCGAATGGGTCTATCCGCCTATCAACATCGACAATGTAAACGGGATTGTGGTATTTGACCGCATGCTCAGCTGGTGGAGCCGGCATATCGGTATTTCCCCGTTCTTTAAGACACCTGTCACCATAACGGTGAAAGACAGCCGCATCATCCGTTTTGAGGGTGGAGAAGAAGCGGACAGGATCCGCAGCTTTGTAGAGAAAATGGCGTCACAGATCGGTGATGTCATGTATCGTTTTCCGGAGATCCATGGCGGCTGCCATCCCTGCCCGATGGTTGCTCCGCAGCAATGCAGCAATCCGCTCATCACCCGGATCGTGGACCATTCCGGCGTTAATAACATCCATTTCCACATCGGAGCTCCTTTCCCGAGTCCGGCGTACCCGTACTGGATGCACATCACCGGAGATCTGCAGAATGTTACCTGGGAAGTCGGCGGAGTAAAAGTCTATGACAAGGGACATATGCTCGCTCTGGATGCCCCCTCCGTACTTGAGATCGCCGCGAAATACCCGGACCGCCCGGGAATCTGCGGCTGGCCGAAAAGCTATTGACGATTATCTGTGAACTGTTTGTTGTCTACCGGCTGCCGCGCCGCGCGGCAGTTCCTGTCTGCATCAAACCCGAAGCTATGCATGATTTTTTCTGGAAATGTGCAACAAAAACGAGGCTATGCATGATTTTTGAAAATGCTCTGCATCAAAGCAGAGGGTATGCACGATTTTTGCCCCTGATTACAGGCTGAAATCATGCATACCCTCTTAATTATTACAAAAAATCATGCATAGCCTCGCAAACGCTGCAGGCCGATCTCTAAAATCATGCATAGCCTCACAAATGATGCAGACTATGCCGCAAGTTCCAAAACGCAGTTTCTCCTAGCGCAGCTTGTCCAGGAACTTGTCCACTTTCCTCTGTTTCTTGGCTTCCCGGCCGCCCTCGATCTTCGGGCCTCTCACGTATTTGGCGGAGAGAACATACACGCCGGAGACTTTGGCCTTGATCTCCTGCTTCGGCAGAAGAGTCTTGTAAACTTCCGGATCACAGATCAGGCTCATGACACGGTTGCCGGCCTTAACCTTCAGTACGGGCATCTTGGTCAGCTTGGCCAGTCTTCCGGTGGATTCGGCAACGACCTTGGGAAGTCCGGAATCCTTCATCCGGAGCTTTTTCATATCGATAATATACAGCGAAAGAGTCTGCGCCGTTTTGGCCATCTCTTCCAGCTGCTCGTCCTGTTTTTTCTGCCTCTTCTTTCCTACGATCATCAGGACAATGAACGCAGCGATCACCAGCACAAGTACGATTAATAAAATGATAGTCCAAATGGGCATTTCAAATACTTCCTTTCCGAAAATTACCCGGGTATTTTATCATCAAACGAATACTCGTGCAAGGGCAGAATCAGTTCCCCGCTTTCAGGGAATTCAGGATGTATTTTTCCTGGAGTTCGATATGGTGCTCGATGTCCTTTTTTACAGCCTTCTCATTCTTTTTATACATATCCTGGATGATCTTTCCGTGCTCTTCCAGGATGTTGTTTTTGTTCTTGATGTCCGCGATGTACTCCAGACGGTACCGGTAAATATGTTCTTTCAGTCTGCTGAGGATCATGATCAGCTGGCTGTTGGATGAATAGACGCAGATCTGTTCATGAAACTTAACATCCAGCTTGGCGATCCGCTCGATATCATTATCCTTGATCGCATCGCCGATCTCGGCGTTGATCTCTTCCAGTTTTCTGATATCTTCCTCGGATGCATTCTGGCAGGCCATCTGGCAGGCCAGTCCTTCCAGGGCTTTCCGGATCTCCAGCACTTCCCTCAGATCTTTTGCGTTGATCGGCGCCACTTCCGCACCTTTTCGAGCGGTGAGATGCACCAGGCCTTCCTGTTCCAGTTTCCGGATCGCTTCTCTGACAGGAGTCCTCGACACTCCCATTTCATTAGCCAGCTTGATCTCCATCAGCCGCTCTCCCGGCTTTAACTCACCGGTCACGATTGCTTCTCTCAGAGTTTTAAAGACGATATCCCGCAAAGGAATGTATTCATCAAAACTCAACTTTAAATTTGCCATATTGTCCTCCCTCGAAGCAGAGAAACGCCTCCTGCGCCGCTTTATCGTCTGTAAATATCCCAAACACCGTGGGACCTGAACCGCTCATCAGCGCTTTGACGGCTCCTATGTCGGTCAGCCGTTTTTTTATTTCCAGGATCTCCGGATATTCCCGGGTCACCACCGATTCCAGGATATTCCCCATATGAGCTGCGATGTCACTGACATCCTTCCTATCCAAAGCCTTCATAAGCAGGTCAATATCCGGATGGGCTGCCCCGCTTTCCGGGACCGATCCCAGATACTCATCCAGTGCTTTGTATGCCCAGGGCGTAGAAACGCCGAAAGGCGGTTTTACGATCACCATGCTGCAGGGAGCAAGATCCGGAAGCTTTGTAAGCTTTTCCCCGATCCCCTCTGCCAGATAGGTCCCCCGCCGCAGACAAAACGGAACATCCGCTCCTAACTGAAGGGCGATCTCGTCCATTTCATCCATGGTCATGTGAAGCTCCAGCAGCTCGTTCAAAGCCAGGATCACAGCCGCGCCGTCCGTGGATCCGCCGGCCATGCCCGCCGCTGCAGGGATCCTTTTGGTGATCGTGATGGAAAAAGACGGTTCGATGCCGTATTTCCGACAGACCAGCATGGCTGCCTTCCAGGCAAGATTTCTTTCATCTGCCGGGACTTCCGGATGATCGCAGGACAGGGAAAGGCCTCTTCCTGCACGGCCTTTCCGGACAACGATATCATCACAGACATCCACCGTCTGCATCACCATCCGGACCAGGTGATATCCATCCGGCCGCCTCCCGACTACATCGAGCCCCAGATTGACTTTTCCGTATGCTTTCCGAAAAACTTCTTCCATACACAAAACTCACGCCGCAGGATATCCTGCCGCATGTTCAGATTGTATTTTTTTTCATACTATCAGATACCGGGAACTATATCAAGGAATGTTACTAATTGTTAATATTAATACCCAATTTCTCTTAATTCTACAACCTTCCGGCGAAATTATTGACAAATCCGCAGGTTCTCCAGATCCTCAAAGACAGAAAGGACTTTTTCAAAATAAGCTCCCGCTTCCTCTGCATGCATCAGACGCACGCAAAGGTACGGCTGCTCCGACAGACAGTCATATAAAGCATCCAGATTGGCTCCATAATAATCCGGAAATGAAAACATCGTCTTCAGGTATTGATGCGCTTTTTCTTTCTCCCCCAGTTTTCTGGCATCCAGGATCACGTACATATCAGTCTTCCTCCCCGTACAGAAGCTCAAAGGTATTGTAATGGTCATCCGTGAAATAGATCAGCCCGTCATTGGAATAAATGATCCGGTCATCCTGCCGGAATCCCCCTTCGTAATTGACGTCGCACTCATAGTATTTCCGGCTCTTTTTCTCCGGCAGATGGCCTTCCCGGTTGCCGAAATTGTCGCCGCCGATGCATTTGCCGGGAGCCACATCCCAGAGATTCCCCTTATTGCTGACCCATCCAAGCTTCTTGGCCTCACTCTTGGTAATATAGTTATCGGGCAGATGCTCATACAGATACAGGTACTCCGCCACATCATCCCTGGAATAGTACTCCCCGTCCTCCCGCACGGCCTCTTTCTGCAAAGCAGTGGTCTGCTCCTGTGAGGCTGCGGATGTTGTCTGCTCCTGTGCAGCCGCTGCGGCTTCTGTCTCCGCCTGTTTCTTTCCGGATCTTCCTCCTGCACCGGCACAGCCGCTGAAAACGGTCAATGCCATCAGCATCATGAGGACTGCTGCCAGGATCCTTACGGAAATGTGTTTCTTTTTCATACCATCGTACCTTTCTGTTCTTCGATCTGTCACTGTTCTTCGATCTGCTGCTCTGTCATTCCGATTCTCTGCGCCCGCACCATATGGGCGTATTCTCCGTTACGCGCCATCAGCTCTTCGTGGCTTCCCATTTCCTGGATCTTGTTGTTGTCGATCACCGCGATCTGGTCCGCATCCCGGATGGTGCTGAGCCGGTGGGCAATGATCACGGACGTCCTGCCCTTCGCCAGTTCATTGAAGGCGTGCTGGATCCGGATCTCCGTCACACTGTCCAGGGCGCTGGTGGCCTCGTCCAGAATGATGATGGGCGGATTTTTCAGAAATACCCGGGCGATCCCGATCCGCTGCTTCTGCCCGCCCGACAGCATGACGCCACGCTCTCCGATGTAGGACTGGTAACCGTCCGGCATCTGCATGATCTCATCGTGGATCTCCGCTCTCTTTGCCGCCCTGACCACATCCTCGTAGGAAGCGTTCGGGTCTCCATAGGCGATATTGTCATAGATCGTCCCCGCAAACATAAATACATCCTGCTGGACGATGCCGATGTTTTTCCGAAGGGAATGCTGGGTCACCTGACGGATATCCATGCCGTCTACCTTGATGGAACCCTCCTCCACGTCATAAAACCGCGGGATCAGGTGGCACAGGGTGGTCTTTCCGCCGCCGGAAGGTCCCACCACTGCAAAACAGCTGCCGGCAGGGATATCCAGGGAAATATCCTTCAGCACCTCTACCATGCCTTCCCGCGGATCCTTCTCCCGCCGCTCATAGGAAAAGCTCACATGCTCGATGCTGATATGCCCGCTGACATTCTGAAGCTCCCGGGCGTCTTGTGCATCTTGGATCTCCGGCTCTGTCCGCATGATCTCCAGGAACCGCTTGAATCCGGCCATACCGGCGATATACTGCTCCACAAACGCCACCAGCTTGCGGATCGGCGTCAGGAATGTGGAAATATACAGGCTGAAGGTCACCAGACCAATGAAATCCATGGATCCGCGCATGATAAAATATCCACCGGCCGTGATCACCAGCACAGACATGATGCTGAGCACGAACTCCATGCCGCCGTGGAAGATCGCCATAGCCTTATAGTATCCCCGTTTGGATTCGATGTACTGGGCGTTGGTCTCACGGAATTTGCGGATCTCCTCTTCCTCCATGGCAAATGCCTTGGCGGTGCGGATCCCGGAAAATCCGGATTCGATGGTGGTATTGATCTCCGCCATTTTAGCCTTGACCTTGACGCTGGCCGCCGCCATTTTCCGCCGCAGGATCACGGTGAAGACCACAAATACAGGCACAGCGGCAAAGACGATCACCGCCAGCCGCCACTCGATCCCGCACAGGATGATAAACGCGCCGATAATGGTAATAGAAGAGATCAAAAGGTCCTCCGGTCCGTGATGGGCCAGTTCCGTGATCTCGAACAGGTCCGTGGTCACCCGGCTCATGAGCTGTCCCGTCCGGTTCCGGTCGAAGAAATGAAAACTCAATGTCTCAATGTGGTCAAAGATCTCCCCGCGCATATCTGCTTCCATGTACACGCCCATCCGGTGGCCCCAGTAGGTGATGATAAAATACAGGAAAGACCTGGCAACATAGGCTGCCACGATCACCGCCATAACGGTGAAGAATGTCTTGTACATGCTCTCCGGCAGATATTTTTCCATGCATCTTTTGGAAATGTACGGAAACATCAGGTCAATGCCCGCTACGGTCAAAGCGCACGCCATGTCCAGCATGAAGAGCCCCATGTGGTTCTTGTAGTGGATGAAAAATGCTTTCAGGTCGGATATTTTTCTGTAGTCGATTTTGGTGTCTGTTTTCATATGATCTGTTATTAATGTTGCTGATCTCGTGTCCGCGGCAGAAATCTGTCCCGGAAACAATCAGCGAATGCGTTTCCGGGGCGGATCTTCTGCCGCGGATCACCAGCCAGCTGGTTTTCATAAACTGTATGATATGATACAATTCTCCCAACATAATTGCCAGCAAAAACAGGAAAAATAAATGAAGCAGCATTCATACGACACCAGCTACCAACTGTATATCCTTTCAGCCATTGCCATCTTTTTTGTGATCCTGGGCCACATCCGCTTCGGTTATGTGGATATGACAGAGATCGGGACCTTTTACGGATGGTTTCCGTATTATTCCTTTCATCTGCCCATTTTCCTGTTTATCTCCGGATATTTCTGGAAAGATCCTTCGGAAAACCGCTATTTCCCGGAACTGGGGTGTTTTTTCCTGAAAAAAATAAAGAATCTGCTGGTGCCTTATTTTGTGATCAACGGCATTTTCCTGCTGCTGGGAAATGTTCTGTCCGGACAGGGCATCACCTTCCTGCAGACCTTTACCTGGCAGCGCTGGCTCCTTCACCCCTGGACAAGGCCCTACCTGATCACCTTTTCCGTCCCGACCTGGTATCTGATCGCCCTGTTTATTGCCGAGATCTATTTTGTGCTTCTCAGGGGTCTCTTCAGGCTGTTCCTGAAAAAAGAACTGCTCCGGGAGATCGCTCTTCTGGTACTGACCCTTGCGCTGGGCGTTCTGGCCGCCTATCTCAAAAAGACCGCTGCTCCCTCTGACGCCGCCGTAGTGTACCTGCGTTCTGCAGCCATGTTGTTCTTCCTGCAGGTGGGGTATTTCTATAAACATCATCTGGAAGACGTCGATACCCTGGGAAATGTGCCTTATTTCCTGATCCTGTTCGGCATTCAGTTCCTGATCATTTTGCTGTCCGGCAACAACATCTTAAGCCCCGGGCTTTATGCCCTGCTGGACTTCAACTATACCGGGTACAACTTTTTCCTGGCGGGTCTCACCGGGACCTTCCTGTGGCTTCGCATTTCCAGGCTGATCTGCCTCATCCCGGCCAGAAGCCGCCTGCTGATCTTTATAGGAAAAAACACCAAATACATCATGTCCTTCCATGTATTTGGTGCTTTCTTACTGAATTATATTTTTTCTCTGCTGTACAAGGCGCGGATCGGCATGACCTTCCTGCGGGATTTCAGCCCACAGCGCTTTCGTTCCTACCTTTACTACGCCTGCGTCGGAAACCCGCGAATGATCCTTCTGTACTTCTTCGCAGGCCTTTTCTTTTCTCTCGGCCTTGCCTGGGTCATCCAGCTGGTGAAGGGGCTGTTCCGGAAGAAACGCGCCTGAGCCGGGATCTTATTTCAGATCCGGAATCATCTTCGCCAGAGCGATCCTGTCCGCTTTCACATTCGCATTATACGGAATGCTGTCCAGATGCACGATCTTTTCCGGCATCGCGTATTTCGGAAGCTTCACCTTCAGAGAGGATTTCAGATCTTTCTCGGAAATGCTTCCCGTGTAGAACAGATAGATCCAACCGGACTCCTTGTCATGTACGCAGCAGCAGTCCTGAGTCCCACTGATGCCTTTAGTGGCAAATTCCACTTCGCCCAGTTCCATGCGGTAGCCGTTGTGTTTGATCATATTGTCCTTGCGGCCTACTACCACGAGCTCACCTTTTTCATTCAGATAGCCCATGTCGCCGGTGCGGAAGAAAAGCTCGTTGTAGCCCTTCTTCATCGGATCGTTGACAAAGACTGCCTGGTTGCGGGCGTCGTCTTTGTAATAGCCGGAGAACATCCACGGGTTGTGGATCAGCATTTCGCCCTTTTCACCTCTCGGCAGTTCGTTGCCCTCTTCATCTACGATAAGGATGTGGGTGCAGTGATAGGGGATCCCGGAAGGAACATTTTCATCGTCCCCATATTCTCTGTTGACCTTGAACAAAGAGGCGGACAAAAGCTCCGTGCTGCCGTAGAAATTCCAGAACTTGCCGGCCTTCGGCGCAGCACTCTCCCACTGCTTCATGACCTTGCCGTTGATAGTCTCACCCGACGGAAGAATGAACTCCAGATCCGGAAGACATCCAGGCTCTAACACCCCTGCTTCTGCTACAGCGTTGAAGCTGGAGGGCGTCATGCACAGTTCCGTGATATGATTTTCCTGCAGCTGCTCCACCATTTTCTTTGGGAAAGACAGCAAAGAGGCGGACAATACATGAACCGTCGCGCCAACCGCCAGCGGCGGATAGATATCCAGCAGGCAGTTCGCGTAGAAGAACGGCGACTGGTTGCCGAATACGGTATTCTCATCAAAAGGATATCGTCTGTACGTGAATTCCGAATAGTCGATCAGATCCCCGTGGGTATGGACAACGCCTTTGGGAACGCCGGTGGATCCGCTGGTATACATGATAAACAGCGGGTCAAAGAAATTGCTTTGTTCCCGGATCGCCTCCAGGTATTCCATATCGATCGGCGCGTCTGTCAGGCTGCTGTACGGCACAAACCGATACTGCTCTTTCAGCGCTTCCTTCGTCGCTTCCGCCTTTTCATCGTAGATCACCAGCTTCGGCTCCAGTTTTTCAAAGATCACCTGCAGCCGTTCCACCGGAGATGCCGGATCCAGCGGGATATAAAAGCATCCTGCATACAAAATGCCCATGGTAGCGATCAGGTTCGGCACATGGCGGGCGTCCATCAGGATCACGACCGGGTCCTTGTGAAGGTCATACTGCTTCAGCGCACAGCCTACCTTCATGGAGGCATCTCTCATCTGGGTGAAGGTCAGGGCTTCCTTTTCATCCACAAACGCGTACTTGTCCGGAAATCTTTCGGCTGAATTTTCCAGATATTCCAGAACATTGTTTACTTTGTAGTACTTTTTCATCATCCAGTTCTCCCTTCCTGTTATCCGGCTAAGATACCCGCCGCAAACAGTATAGCCAGGATGGCTGCAATCGCCAGGCTGCACAGGACGGTCCCGATGACGCAAAGGACCTTCGCCGGTGCCTGGTACCGGTGATACCCCCACCGCTCGGATTCCTTCTCCAGCATCAGTCCTACCACTGCCGCGATCAGCATACAGGGCACAGCGCATAAAATAATGGAACAGATCCCCAACACAAAAGAAGCCACCGCCCTGACGGAAGCTTTTTGAACGCGCATCTGTTCCAGTTCGACGCTGCTGTATTTTTCTGCAGGCATAGATATCCCTCCGTGTAAAAAAACCGGATTTATTATCCCATAAACTGCGCTGCTGCGCAAGACTGCCTTATGAAACAGGTCCGATACAAGTTCCGTATCGCGCGGGGACTGCAGGATTTTCGCGATTTTGTACGGAAACTGCACAATAATTGCAGTTGTGTACCTGCTGCTGCTCCAAACAGGCATAAAAAAGCCCGATTCCACTTAGAAAAATGGTCATCTTGTACATTTTCAGACCATTTCATATGGCACTTTTGCCAGTGAAACCGGATTATTTTCAGATAGATGAGGTACACAACTGGATTTTTTGTGCAATTGCGGTACACAACTGGATTTTTTGTGCAGCAGGCGTACACAAACCGAAGTTTTTTGACACAACCGCCTTCTGGCATCCAGGCCTGCTGCACCCCTGCCAGGGCTTACTGCACTACGGTACGGCCCGGCTCTACCGAATGAGTCAGCCACACATTGCCGCCGATCACGCAGTTGTCTCCGATATAGACGTCTCCGCCCAGGATCGTGGCGCCGGCGTAAATGACCACATTGTTGCCGATATTGGGATGACGTTTGATGCCCTTGACCAAAGTGCCGTCTTCCGCCACCGGGAAGCTCTTGGCGCCAAGGGTCACATGCTGATACAGCTTGACATTTTCCCCGATCACGCAGGTCTCGCCGATAACCACGCCCGTGCCGTGGTCAATGAAGAAATGCCGGCCGATGGAAGCTCCCGGATGAATGTCGATCCCGGTTTTCCGGTGAGCATATTCCGACATGAGCCTGGCCACCAGGTTCTGTCCCATCAGATACAGTTCATGGGCGATCCGGTGGGTGCCTATGGCGATAAAGGCCGGGTACGCTAAAATGATCTCGTCCACACTGGATGCTGCCGGGTCGCCTTCATACCCTGCTGCCACATCCGTCTGCAGGACCTCATAGATAGCAGGGATCTTATCAATAAGCTTCTCGGAAACCCCGGCAGCCTGTTCCGGCTCCATTTTCTTGACCAAAGCCTGGCGGAGATACTCATCGGCCTTTTTCAGCGCATCCGCCCGCAGGTCCTCACATTCCCGGCAGAACAGTTCCGGATATTTCCGGTAGGTCGGGAACATGGCGTCCAGTAAAAACAGCAGGGCCCGCTCAATGTTTTTCTGAAACCCTACATAATCCGTATCAAATCCGTATCCGCTCTCTTTGCTTAATCGTTCCAGCTGAACTGAGATCTTTTCGTATTCCATTTTTCTCCACTGCTTCCTGCAAATGCGCCTCCGGCGCAGGTTCTGATACATCCGGAACGTTCCCTGCCGGGCTAGTTCCTTCCGGTTATTCTATCACAAAACTCTTCTTATTGTTACCCTTGCTTTCTTTTCGGTTATCCTGTACCATTTCCGTCGAACGGAGGCTCCCATGTACATTTACCTTGCACCGATGGAAGGCATCACCGGACATATTGTCCGCAACGCTTTTCTGCATCATTTCGGCCAGATCGATAAATACTTTACCCCCTTTATCCCGGCAGCAAAGCGGCTGAGCCGCAAGATCCTGCGGGATATCGACCCTGCCAACAATGAAGGGATCCGCCTGATCCCTCAGCTGATCTCCAACCGATCCGACGAGATCCTTGACATGATCCGGCAGCTGAAAGACCGGGGGTTTTCCGAATTCAACATCAATCTGGGCTGCCCTTCCGGCACGGTAGTCAGCAAAAAACGGGGCAGCGGCATGCTGCTGTACCCTCAGGAGCTGGACCGGTTCCTGGACGGTATTTACAGCTGCGCAGACGTCCCCGTTTCCGTGAAAACACGGATCGGTTTTTATTCGGTAGACGAATGGCCCACGCTCCTTGCAATCTACCGGCGCTACCCCATGAGCGAATTCATTATCCATCCCCGGGTCCGGGCGGAAATGTATACGGGCTTTCCGCATCTGGAGGCGTTTCAGGCTGCCTATGAGGTGTTTGCGGAAAATGGTACTGATGCGGCAAATGCGGCGAGCAAAGCTTCCATCGCCCCGGCAGCCCGCCTCTGCTACAACGGCGACATCTGGGATACGGCCTGCTATGCGGAAGTCATGAAACATTTTCCGAAATTAAGCGCCGTTATGATCGGCCGCGGGCTCCTGGCCAGACCTGACCTGGCCTGCTGCATCAAAGGAGTTCCCGTCCAGGACACCCGTGAGAAGATCCGTGCGTTTTGCGATGAGATCTATGACGGTTATCTGTCGATCTTTTCCGGGGAAAAAGATGTCTTCATGCATATGAAAGAGATCTGGGCCAATCTGGGAAAAAGCTTTGATGGCAGCGACCGTCTGGTCAGAAAACTGATGAAGAGCCAGTCCCCTTCCGAGTACCGCTATCTCATGGATCAGATCTTTGACACTTTGGAATTGAGCCCCCGCTGACGGGCTGCATTTTTGCCCCGGGAAGGCTTGTACGTTCTGCCGTTCGCGGTCTTGCTTCCTGCCGGCTTGCCGCTGCCAAACGTTTTCCCGCCGCCCGCCGGCTTTCCGGCGATCTTCCGGGGCGGGATCAGACATTTCTTCCGGTCAAATCCGATCAGATCCTCTCGTCCTGCTTTCAGCAGGGCTTTTTTCACCAGATCATAATGTTCAGGCTTGCGGTACTGGATCAGCGCCCGCTGCATGGCTTTTTCCGCAGGGTCTGAAGGGATGTACACCTTCTGCATCGTCCTCGGGTCCACTCCCGTATAATACATGACCGTGGAGATCGTGGATGGCGTCGGATAAAAATCCTGTACCTGTTCAGGCATGTATCCCATATCCCGCACCGCTTCTGCCAGCGAGATTGCATCCTCCAGCGTGGATCCCGGGTGTGAGGAGATCAGGTACGGCACCACATACTGATCCTTGCCCGCCTTCTGATTGATCCGTTCAAACCGCCTGCAAAAACCCCGGTAAACATCCGCCGATGGTTTCCCCATCAGGGAAAGCACCCGGTCGCTCACATGCTCCGGTGCAACTCTCAGCTGCCCGCTGATATGATGCCGGCAAAGTTCCCGCAGGAATTCATCATCCGGATCCGCCATCACATAATCGTACCGGATCCCGGATCGGACAAAGACTTTTTTCACGCCGTCTATGGAACGCAGTTTTCGCAGCAGATCCACATAGTCACGATGGGAGACCTGCAGGTTCGGGCAGGGTTTCGGAAACAGGCACTGCCTGTCAGGGCACGCCCCGCGGGTCATCTGCTTCTTGCAGGCTGGTGCCCGGAAATCGGCCGTCGGCCCTCCCACATCGTGAATGTATCCTTTAAACTCCGGATCCTGCGTCATTTCCCTGGCTTCCCGGATCAGAGACTCATGACTCCTTGCCTGGATGATCCGGCCCTGATGAAAAGTCAATGCACAGAAGCTGCATCCGCCGAAACATCCTCTGTTGCTGGTCAGGGAAAAACGGATCTCCTGCAGGGCCGGCACGCCGCCCTCCTTATCATAAGACGGATGATAACTATTCATGTACGGCAGCTCGTAGATGTCATCCATTTCCTGCATACTGAGCGGCCGCTGGGGAGGATTGGCCACCACATACCGGCTGGGGCCGTAGGACTCGATCAGGGGTCTGCCGGTGCTGAAGTCCGCATTGCGATACTGTGTGTAAAAGCTTTCCGCGTATTTCAGCCGGTCTTTCTGCATGGTTTCAAAATCCGGCAGCCGGATGCCCTCCGCCACCTGCGACACATCCCTCGCTTTCCAGACGGTTCCGGGAATATACGTAATGTCCCTGATATCCATGCCGCTGTCCAGGGCATCTGCC
>R26__coassemble_1110_pt1 | contig 14049 bp, 24 predicted proteins | sample R26__metabat2_high_PE_046 | metagenome-assembled genome bin R26
CATCAATAATATGAAGAAAAAGCTGATCCCCATTGCGGGTTCGCCCATTAACATGCTGAACATGCCGAAGGGCTGCGCTTTTTCCGCCCGGTGTGATGAATGCATGAAGATCTGTTTGGAAGAGATCCCTCAGGAGATCCGGATCAATCAGGATCATCTGGCTGCCTGCTGGATGAATATCAAGGAGCTGACGGAAGCAGGAAAGCTCCCGGAGGAATTCAATGGTGAGCTGCCCCAGTGTCTGCGCCTGCCGGAAGGAACGGGGAAAGGGGGTAATGACTGATGGAAAAAAACAGACCATTGGTGGAAGTGGAACATCTGAAAGAGTATTTTAAAGTCACAGACGGATTCCATAAACTTACCCTGAAAGCGGTGGATGATGTATCGTTCTCCATTAACGCCGGTGAAACACTGGGTCTGGTTGGAGAGTCAGGATGCGGCAAGACAACCGTAGGGCGAACGATCCTGCGTCTGTATACGCCAACAGCAGGAACCGTAAGATTTGACGGTGAAGAAGTAACTGCCAAAAACATCGGTCATATGCGAAAGAAGATGCAGATGGTGTTCCAGGATCCGTATTCTTCCCTGGATCCACGTATGACGGTGGAGGATATCATCGGAGAGCCGCTGGATGTCCATAAACTCTATGACAACCGCAAAGACCGCCGTGAAAAGATCCTTCATCTGATGGAGCTGGTTGGCCTCAATGCAGAGCATGCCAGAAGATATGCTCATGAGTTCTCCGGCGGTCAGAGACAGCGTATCGGTATCGCCAGGGCACTGGCTGTCAATCCGGAATTCATCGTCTGTGACGAACCGGTCTCCGCACTGGATGTTTCCATTCAGGCGCAGGTGATCAATATGTTCGAAGAACTTCAGGATAAGCTTGGCGTGGCTTACCTGTTCATCGCCCATGATCTTCTGGTCGTGCGTCATATTTCGAAAAAGATCGCGGTCATGTATCTGGGCAAGATGGTAGAAGTTGCCGATGCGGATGAAGTATCCGATCATCCGCTGCATCCGTACACGGAATCCCTGATGTCTGCGGTCCCGATCCCGGATCCGAAGATCGCCAGGGAAAGGCACAGGATCATCCTGGAAGGAGACGTTCCGAGCCCCTTACATATGCCTTCCGGCTGTCCGTTCCGTACCAGATGCCGCTATGCCACAGAAAAGTGTGCACAGGAAATGCCTCCTCTGACTGACAGAGGCGGAGAGCATTTCTCAGCATGCTGGAATAAATAGTTCATTCCCCGTCTGAACGCGGGATGAAATAAAAAAATATAAAAGAAGGAGACAAACATGAAAAAAGTAATTGCTTTAGTAGTTGCTGCAATGATGGTCCTTGGAATGGCTACCTCTGTATTCGCAGCAGAAGCTATGGTCAGCGACGCACTGATCGATCCGATCAACGAGTGGGCACAGTATGATGAACTGGTTGCTCAGATCAAGGCTGAAACCGACATGGCGAAACGTACTGAGATGATGCATCAGGCTGAAGATATCCTTATGGCTACCTACTGCGTTATCCCGATCTATTACTACAACGACATTTACATGTAGAAAGACTATGTTGACGGAATCTATGCAAACGCTTTCGCAACAAAGTTCTTTATGTACACCACCATGGCAAATGGCGAGACCACACTGAAGATCAACCTGTCTTCCGAACCGGATTATCTTGATCCTGCTCTGAACAGCTCTGTTGACGGTGCCTGCCTTGCTGCCAACTCATTCTCAGGTCTGTACACCTATGATGCAGACGGCAATACCGTTCCTGCATGTGCAGAAGGTTATGAACTGTCTGAAGACGGCCTGACCTACACCGTTACCCTGAAGGAAGGCCTTCTGTGGAGCGATGGTACTCCTCTGACTGCAGCTGATTTCGAATACTCCTGGAAGAGAGCTACCGATCCTGCAACTGCAGCTGACTATGCTTACATGTTCTCCGGCTTTGACGGATATGTAGAAGGTGAAACAACTGACCTTAATGTAAAGGCTCTTGACGACACCACACTGCAGTTCGTCCTGACTGCTCCGTGTGCATATATGGAAGACCTTATGTCCTTCCCGACATTCTATCCGGTACAGAAAGCATGGGTAGAAGAGCACGCAACAGCTGAAGCTCCGGGCGCATGGTGCCAGGAAGCCGGATTCCCGTCCAACGGTGCTTATGTCTGCACAGGATGGAACCATGACACCTCCATGACCTATGAGAAGAACCCGAACTGGTTCAATGCTGACCAGGTCACCGTTGAAAAGTTAGAGTTCATGCTCTCTGCAGATGATACCGCTATCTATGCAGCTTACAATGACGGCTCTCTTGATTTTGCTGACGCAGTTCCGACCGATGAGATCGCTACTCTGTTAGAGACTGAAAATCCGGAATTCCACATTGTTGACGAATTAGGAACCTACTACTGCGCATTCAACGCCAACAGCGAACTGTTCGCTGACAAGACAGTTGAGCAGGCAGCAGCTATGAGAGAAGCTTTCTCACTGCTGATCGACCGTGACTACATCTGCGAGAACATCGGCCAGACAGGTCAGGTTGCTGCTAATGCATTCCTTCCGTTAGGTATGGCAGACGGCAACGGCGGCATCTTCAAGACCGAAGCGATCGAGCAGGGCTACTATGATCCGTATGCGATCAACAATGATTATGAAGGCACTGTTGCAAGAGCAAGAGAACTCCTTGAGTTCGCAGGCTTCCAGTTTGATGAGAACGGAATGCTTTCCGCTGAAACTCCGATCACCATCGAATACCTGACCAACAATACCTCCGGTCACGTTGCAATCGCTGAGTCCATGCAGCAGGATTTCTCCGCTGTCGGTATCGATATGTCCATCCAGACTCAGGACTGGAACGTATTCCTTGAGGAACGTAAGAACGGTAACTTCGACTTCGCTCGTGAAGGCTGGATCGCAGACTTCAACGACCCGATCAACATGCTTGAAATGTGGATCACTGCTTCCGGCAACAATGACTGCCAGTTTGGTAGAGCAAAATAATCCGGAACGACCGTTTTGAATCGTTTTGAAAACAGCTGCCTTCGGGCAGCTGTTTTTTTGCGGAAACGTAAATGCCGGTATGCGGGATTGCCATTGCAATTCTGCCGTGATAAAATGCATGCGGTCTGCGTGTTCTCACGGAGCCTGTTGCGTGCCGATGCTACGAAGAGGAGAAAAAAACGAATTTCGTATCAGATATTGCTACGAAGAGAAGAAAAATCTTGATTTCGTATCAGGCATTTGCTACGAAGAGAAGAAAAACTTTGATTTTCGTATCAAACAATGCTACGAAGAGGGGAAAAATCTTGATTTCGTATCAGGCATTTGCTACGAAAAGAGGAAAAACTCCGATTTCGTAGCATAGGATGATACGAAACAACAAAAAAGATTATATTCGTATCAAACCTTGATACGAAATATTAAAAAGGCACATATTCGTATCAATGCAGATACCAGGCAAATGAGAGCAGAGAGTATACGAAAGAAAGAGCAGAATAAAGGAGACGATCATGGCAGAGAAAAAGAAAAATGAGATCAAGGACAAACTGTTTTATAAGCAGGGAAACGGGTATGACAAACTGACCGCTGCGGAAGAAAAGAAAATGAACAAATACTGCGATGGTTACAAGGATTTTCTGGACCACTGCAAAACCGAGCGGCTGTGTGTGGACTACTGCATCGAACTGGCGGAGAAAAACGGATTCAAAGCCTACAAGTTCGGGCAGAAGATCGAAGCGGGGGACAAGGTCTATTATAACAACCGCGGCAAATCCATTATGTTTGCTGTGATCGGAACAGACAAACTGGATCAGGGCATCAATCTGACAGCAGCTCATACGGATGCTCCCAGACTGGACCTGAAACCAAACCCGTTATATGAAGAAGCCGAGATGGCATATCTGAAGACACATCATTACGGCGGGATCCGTAAATACCAGTGGGTGGCAAGACCGCTGGAACTTCACGGCGTGGTCATCCTTCGCGATGGAAGTGAAGTAAAAGTCAATATCGGCGCCGATGAGGGAGATCCCCAGTTTATCATCGAAGATCTTCTGCCGCACCTGAAAAAAGCGACGGATCAGAAGCCTCTGGATCAGGCGGTTCCTTCCGAGATCCTGAATGTGCTGGTGGGTTCCCGTCCCATCGGGAATGATGAAGAGTCAGAGAGGGTCAAGATGGGGATCATGAAGATCCTGAATGAAAAGTACGGCATGGAAGAAGAAGACTTTATCTCTGCCGAACTGGAAGTCGTTCCGGCAGGAAAAGCAAAAGACATCGGATTTGACAGAAGCCTCATCGCTGCCTACGGCCATGATGACCGAGTCTGTGCCTATGCGGAAATGGCCGGTCTGTTTGATGCAAAGAAAGTGAAGAAGACCGGCGTCTGCATCTTTGCAGACAAGGAAGAGATCGGTTCCATGGGCGTGACCGGTATGATCAGTGAAGCCTTTGAATGGTTTATCGGAGATCTGTGCAAAGCACAGGGCGTGGATATCCGTGACTGCTTCGCTCATTCCTTCTGTGTCAGCGCGGATGTGACGGCGGCTTATGATCCAAACTACGCGGAAGCGTTTGAGGTCCGCAATGATTCCAAGATCAACCATGGTGTCGCTTTTTGTAAATACACAGGACATGGCGGAAAATCCGGGGCATCCGATGCCTCGGCTGAAACCGTCGGGAAACTGCGCAAGCTGATGAATGACAACGGTGTTGTCTGGCAGATGACTCAGATGGGTAAGAATGACAACGGCGGCGGCGGAACCGTAGCATTAGATATGGCCAACAGGAACATTGAGACCATCGATGCAGGAGTGCCTGTCCTCAGCATGCACGCACCGTATGAAACGGTTGCCAAGTTTGACTGCTATATGACCTATAAATGCATGAAAACCGTATTTGAAAAAGCATAAATACTTGCTTTTTGAAAGCTGCCGCATTAGAATAAACCAATGCGGCAGTTTTTTTAATAAAAAATTAAAAAAATGCTTGCAATTGCCGCATTTCTAGTGTAATCTAGGATAGCTGTGATGTGATAGCTATGAAACGGGAAGTTGCTGCAGATAAGCAGGTAATTCCCTGGAGCGAGTTCCGGCAAAATCCGGTACACATCCGTACACCAGAAGGACCGTCAAGTGAGGCGGTAACAACGTGTGACAGCATGAACAAGAATCATCCGGTTCTATTCTATCGACGGATCGGACGGGACCCCGACGACGGAGCATGACTTACGAGCGGGAAGGGATGATGGATCATAGGGGAAAAATTGGCATCGTATGCCAATTTTCTTTATGAGAAAGGTGCGATACACACGGGTGCGTGTACAAAACAAAAAATCAGATTATTTTAAGGAGGCAATCAATGGCAAATCAGGTAATGAGAATCACTCTGAAGGCATATGACCACAAGCTGATCGATCAGAGCGCTCAGAAAATCATCGAAACTGTAAAGAAAAACGGGTCTCAGGTATCCGGTCCTGTCCCCCTTCCGACAAAGAAGGAAGTCGTTACGATCTTAAGGGCAGTCCACAAATATAAAGATTCCCGTGAGCAGTTCGAGCAGAGAACTCACAAGAGACTCATCGACGTGATCGCACCGACACAGAAGACGATGGAAGCACTTCAGAAGCTGGATGTTCCGGCAGGCGTTTATGTCAATCTTAAGATGAAGGAGCAGTAACACTGTTCTAGAATGAACAGGGACGACGGGGTGAAAACCTGCGATCAATGTTCCGCTGTAAGAAACAGGAGGTTATTTAAATAATGAAGAAAGCGATTTTAGCACAGAAGATCGGTATGACACAGATTTTCAATGAAGATGGCGTGTTGACACCGGTAACAGTTCTTCTTGCAGGACCGTGCGTCGTGACACAGGTCAAGACAGAAGAAAAAGACGGCTACAATGCCGTACAGGTCGGATTCATGGACAAGAGAGAGACTCTGGTCAACTCTCCGGACAGAGGCAAATTCGACAAGGAACAGATCCCGTACAAGAGATTCGTCAGAGAATTCAGACTGGAAAATGCAGCTGATTTTCAGGTGAAAGACGAGATCAAGGCAGATGTCTTCGCGGCAGGCGACAAGATCGATGTCAGCGGCATCTCCAAAGGAAAAGGATTCCAGGGCGCGATCAGAAGATTCGGACAGCACAGAGGTCCCATGGCCCATGGTTCCAAATATCACAGACATGCAGGTTCCAACGGATCAGCATCCGATCCGAGCCGTGTATTCAAAGGAAAACACATGCCCGGACAGATGGGTGCCAAGAGAGTCACCGTTCAGAATCTGGAAGTAGTTAGAGTTGACGCTGAAGATAATCTGATCCTGGTAAAGGGCGCAGTTCCCGGACCGAAGAAATCTTTAGTAGTAGTTCGCGATGCAGTTAAGGCGAACTGACAGACCGGGGAAAGGAGGAAATTCAGATGTCAAAAGTATCTGTATACAATATGAAAGGCGTTGCCATCGGCGACATCGAACTGAATGATGCTGTGTTCGGCGTAGAAGTCAACGAACATCTGGTCCATCAGGCAGTAGTTGCCCAGCTGGCAAACAAACGCCAGGGCACACAGCGTGCAAAGACTCGTTCAGAGGTTTCCGGCGGCGGAAGAAAGCCCTGGAGACAGAAGGGTACCGGACATGCCCGCCAGGGTTCCATCCGTGCCGCACAGTGGAAAGGCGGCGGCATCATCTTCGCACCGAAGCCGCGCGACTATGAGATCAGACTGAACAAGAAAGAAAAGAGAGCCGCACTGAAAGGCGCACTTACTTCAAGAGTTCAGGAAGAAAAGCTCTTCGTGATCGACGAGATCAAATGCGAAGAGATCAAGACCAAGACAATGGCTGAGCTGCTGAAAGGCCTGAATCTGAACAAGGCTCTCATCGTATTAAACGAGAACGACCAGAACGTGATCTGCTCAGCAAGAAATATCGAAGGCGTCAAGACTGCTCTCACCAACACGATCAACACATTTGACATTCTCAAATATGACGCACTGGTGATCGACAAAGCGGCGCTGGCAACAATCGAGGAGGTGTACGCATAATGGCAGATATCAAATATTATGATGTTATCCTTAAACCGGTTATTTCTGAGAAGAGCATGAACATGATGGCTGACAAGAAATACACATTCCTGGTTCACACGGATGCCACCAAGTCACAGATCAAAGAAGCCGTTGAGAAGATGTTCGAGGGAACGAAGGTTGAAAGCGTTAACACAATGAACCGTCATCCGAAGACACGTACCCGCGGACGTATTACCGGGAAGACCGCACAGTCCAAGAAAGCGATCGTGCAGCTTACAGCAGACAGCAAGGACATCGAGATCTTCGCAGGTCTGTAAGCAAACAATACTATACGCAGAAAAGCGTGATATCAAACACTACGAAAGGAGTAACTGAGAAATGGGAATCAAGACATTTAACCCATATACACCTTCCAGAAGGCAGATGACTGCTCTTGATAAGAAAGACATTACCAAGAACACCCCTGAGAAGAGTCTCTTAACCGTTAATAAAAAGAATTCAGGACGTAACAACCAGGGAAAGATCACTGTCAGACATCAGGGCGGTGGCACCAGAAGACAGTACAGAATCATTGATTTTAAGAGAAATAAGGACGGCATTCCTGCTAAGGTAGCCGGAATCGAATACGATCCGAACAGAACAGCCAACATCGCGCTGCTGAACTATGCAGACGGAGAAAAGGCATACATCCTGGCTCCTCTGGGACTGACTGACGGCATGACCGTTATGTCCGGCCCGCAGGCAGAAGTCAGAGTCGGCAACTGCCTCCCGCTGGAATTCATCCCCATCGGTACGGAAGTTCACAACATCGAACTGTATCCGGGCAAAGGCGGACAGCTGGTCAGAAGCGCAGGAAACGCTGCACAGCTGATGGCTAAGGAAGGCAAGTACGCGACCTTAAGACTTCCTTCCGGCGAAATGAGAATGGTCCCGATCGGCTGCAGAGCAACCGTAGGCCAGGTCGGAAACGTAGAACACGGTCTGGTAAATGTCGGTAAAGCCGGACGTAAGAGAAACATGGGTATCAGACCTACCGTAAGAGGTTCCGTCATGAACCCGAATGACCATCCGCACGGCGGTGGTGAAGGTAAGACCGGAATCGGACGTCCGGGCCCGTCAACACCATGGGGCAAACCTGCACTGGGTCTTAAGACCAGGAACAAACACAAACAGTCTAACAAGTTGATCATCCGTCGCCGCGATGGACGCAATATGAAGTAAGGGAGGAGAGAAAATGGCAAGATCATTAAAAAAAGGACCTTTTGCAGATGCAAGCCTGATGAAAAAAATCGATGCACTGAATAAGGCCGATGACAAGCAGGTCGTCAAGACCTGGTCCAGAAGATCCACAATCTTCCCGAGCTTCGTAGGACACACGATTGCAGTTCATGACGGAAGAAGACATGTTCCCGTATACGTAACAGAAGATATGGTCGGACATAAACTCGGCGAGTTCGTAGCGACCAGAACGTACAGAGGACATGGCAAGGATGAGAAGAAGTCCAGATAACAGGTTTTTGAAAGGAGGTAAACCATGGCAAAAGGTCATAGATCACAGATAAAAAGAGAAAGAAATGCTAATAAGGATACCCGTCCTTCCGCAAAGCTTTCCTTTGCCAGAATTTCCGTTCAGAAAGCTTGTTACGTACTGGACGCGATCAGAGGCAGGAAAGTAGGAGAGGCATTAGGAATCCTTACCTATAACCCGAGATACGGCGCATCGATCATTAAGAAATTACTGGAATCAGCCATTGCAAATGCGCAGAACAACAATGGTATGAATCCCGAAAACCTTGTGGTAGCGGAATGCTACGCAAACAAGGGACCAACGATGAAACGTGTTAGACCAAGAGCACAGGGAAGAGCTTACAGGATCGAAAAGAGACTCAGCCACATCACAATCGTGCTCGAAGAAAGATAGGAGGAAAATATGGGACAGAAAGTTAATCCTCATGGTTTGAGAGTTGGTGTTATAAAGAACTGGGATTCAATGTGGTATGCAGAAGGCGATTTTGCAGATAACCTGGTAGAAGATTACAAGATCAGAAAATTTCTGAAGAATAAACTTTATAATGCCGGTATCTCAAAGATTGAGATCGAAAGAGCTTCAAACAAATCCATTAAGGTAAAAGTCAATGCTGCAAAACCCGGTGTGATCATCGGAAAGGGCGGCGCAGAGATCGAAAAAGTCAGGGCTGAAGTCAAGAAGCTCATCGGCAAGGATGTGGCGCTTGATATCGTTGAGATCAAGAGATCCGACAAGGAAGCTCAGCTGGTAGCAGAAAACATCGCACAGCAGCTGGAGAACCGTGTTTCCTTCCGTCGTGCAATGAAGAGCTGCATGAGCCGTGCCATGAAGGCTGGTGCACTGGGAATCAAATCCTCCTGTTCCGGCCGTCTCGGCGGAGCTGATATGGCACGTACAGAGTTCTATTCCGAAGGAACGATCCCGCTTCAGACATTAAGAGCTGATATTGACTACGGTTTCGCAGAAGCTGACACAACCTATGGTAAAGTCGGAGTGAAGGTTTGGATTTACAAAGGTGAAGTCCTTCCGACAAAAGGAAACAAGGAAGGGAGCGATAGATAACTATGTTAATGCCAAAAAGAACAAAACATCGTAAGCAGTTCCGTGGATCCATGGCCGGCAAGGCAATGAGAGGCAATGTGATCAGTTACGGTGATTTCGGAATCGTTGCACAGGAGCCCGGCTGGATCACATCAAACCAGATCGAAGCAGCCCGTGTTGCCATGACAAGATATGTGAAACGTAACGGTAAAGTATGGATCAAGATTTTCCCTGACAAACCGGTAACATCCAAGCCTGCTGAAACCCGTATGGGTTCCGGTAAAGGAACACTGGAATACTGGGTAGCAGTTGTAAAGCCGGGAAGAGTCATGTTCGAGATCGGCGGTATCCCGGAGAATCTTGCAAAAGAAGCATTAAGACTTGCCACTCACAAATTACCTGTAAAGTGCAAGATCGCTTCTAAGGCAGATCTGGAAGGCGGTGAAGCAAATGAAAACTAAGAAATATTTAGATAACTTAAACGCAAAATCATTAGCTGAACTCAATCAGGAACTGGTTTCTGCCAAGAAAGAGCTTTTCAACTTAAGATTCCAGAATGCTACAAACCAGCTGGAAAACACAGGCAGGATTAAAGAAGTCAGACGCAATATTGCCAGGATCCAGACAGTGATCTCTGCAAAGTCTAAGGCTGCCGAGTAATAAAGGAGGGAATCAAACGTGGAAAGAAATCTTAGAAAAACCCGTGTGGGCAAAGTTATCAGCGATAAGATGGACAAGACCATCGTTGTCGCAGTCGTTGACAACGTTGAACATCCTTTATACAAAAAAATCGTTAAGAGAACTTACAAATTAAAAGCTCATGACGAGAACAACGAATGCGGCATCGGCGATACTGTCAGAGTAATGGAAACAAGACCGTTATCCAAGGATAAGAGATGGAGACTGGTCGAGATCATCGAGAAGGCAAAATAATAGTAGAAAGGAGAATTGTTATGATACAACAGGAAAGCAGATTGAAAGTTGCTGATAACACCGGTGCTAAAGAAATTCTGTGCATAAGAGTTCTTGGCGGTTCTACTAGAAGATATGCCAACATCGGAGATATCATTGTTGCCACGGTTAAGGACGCTACCCCCGGCGGCACTGTAAAAAAAGGTGACGTTGTGAAGGCAGTTGTCGTTCGTTCGACCAAGGGCGCACGTCGGAAAGACGGATCATATATTAAATTTGACGAGAATGCTGCAGTCATCATTAAAGACGACAAGACCCCTACAGGTACCCGTATCTTTGGACCGGTAGCCAGAGAGCTTAGAGAGAAACAGTTCATGAAGATCGTTTCCCTCGCTCCTGAAGTGTTATAGGAGGTGCGCGAGAGAATGGCAACATTAAAGATTAAAAAAGGCGATATCGTCAAGGTCATCGCAGGCAGTGAAAAAGGCAAAGAAGGCAAGGTCCTTGCTGTTAACGCTAAAGAGGGCACAGTGCTGGTAGAAGGTGTCAACATGATCAAGAAGCACCTGAAGCCGGGCCGTCAGTCCCAGGAAGGCGGCATTATCAATCAGGAAGGTCCTATCAATGTATCAAACGTAATGTACGTTCATAAGGGACAGCCTACCAGGATCGGCTTCCATGTTGATGAGAATGGCAAGAAGGTACGTTATGCTAAATCAGCAAATGAAGCGGTCGATTAATAGAGGAAGGAGGTCATAAGCTCATGAGCAGACTTAAAGATATGTACAATTCTGAAATCGTAGATGCTATGATGAAGAAGTTTGGATACAAGAATATCATGCAGGTCCCGAAGATCGCAAAGATCGTGGTTAACATGGGTGTCGGCGAAGCAAAAGAGAATGCGAAAGCACTGGAAGCAGCCGCACATGACATGGAGATCATCACCGGACAGCATGTAGTCACCACAAAAGCGAAAAAGTCAGTCGCTAACTTCAAGATCAGGGAAGGCATGCAGATCGGCTGCAAGACGACTCTGAGAGGCGACAAAATGTATAACTTCCTCGACAGATTGATTAATCTGGCACTTCCACGTGTACGTGACTTCAGAGGTGTTAACCCGAATGCTTTCGACGGAAGAGGCAATTACGCGCTCGGCATCAAGGAACAGCTTATTTTCCCGGAAATCGAGTACGACAAGATCGATAAGGTCAGAGGTATGGACGTTATCATCGTTACAACTGCCAATACGGATGAAGAAGCAAGGGCATTACTGACCATGTTCAACATGCCGTTTGAGAAGTAAAGGAGGATACTATGGCTAAAACAGCTATGAAGGTGAAACAGCAGCGTAAGGCTAGATTTTCTACACAGGAATACAACAGATGTAGGATCTGCGGACGTCCACATGCTTATTTGAGAAAATATGGTATCTGCAGAATTTGCTTCCGTGAATTAGCATATAAGGGCGAGATCCCGGGCGTAAAGAAAGCATCTTGGTAAGTTGAATTTTAGAAGGAGGAAATAATTATGACAATGAGCGATCCTATTGCTGATATGCTTACAAGAATCCGTAATGCAAATACAGCGAAACATGACAGCGTAGACGTTCCATCATCTAAAATGAAACTTGCTATTGCAAAGATCTTACTGGATGAGGGATATATCGCAAAATACGAGATCATCAAAGATGAAAACGGTTTTGATGTGATCCACATTGAACTGAAATACGGAAAAGACAAAAATGAAAAGATCATTACCGGATTAAAGAGAATCTCCAAACCGGGTCTTCGTATTTACGCATCAAAGGATGAGCTTCCGAGAGTTCTCGGCGGACTGGGTGTAGCTGTTATCTCTACCGATAAGGGCGTGATCACCGACAAAGAAGCAAGAGCAGCCGGTGTCGGCGGAGAAGTTCTCTGCTACATCTGGTAATCAGTAATCAATTATAAATTCCGCTGTTAATGCCGGTGAAAACCACCACCAGTGCAGATGCGGGAAAACACTCATAAAGAAAAGGAGGAACGGGCATGTCACGAGTTGGAAAAATGCCTATCGCTGTACCGGCAGGTGTTACTGTTGATATAGCAGAAAATAATTTAGTGACAGTAAAGGGACCAAAGGGAGAACTGCAGAGGCAGTTTGCACCGGAGATGACCATCAAGCTGGAAGGAAACGAGCTGGTTGTAGAAAGACCGAACGATCTTAAGAGAAACAAAGCTCTTCACGGTCTGACAAGAGCGCTTCTGAACAACATGGTGATCGGTGTGACCGAAGGATTCCAGAAAACGCTTCTGATCGTTGGTGTAGGTTACAGAGCATCAATGGCCGGATCAGACCTGAACCTGTCACTCGGATATTCTCATCCGATCGTTTACAAGGCACCGGAAGGGATCAAGATCGAAGTTCCGGAGCAGACAAAGATCATTGTGAAGGGTATCAACAAGGAAGTGGTCGGACAGGTTGCAGCTGAGATCCGTGAGTACAGATTACCTGAACCGTATAAGGGCAAAGGTATCAAGTACGATACAGAGACCATCAGACGTAAAGTCGGCAAGACCGGTAAATAAAGGAGCGTGAAACTATGATTAGCAAGAAATCCAGAGCAGAAGTTCGTGTTAAAAAACACATGAAATTGCGCAATCGCTTCCAGGGCACAGCCGAAAGACCGCGTCTTAGCGTGTACAGAAGCAACATGCACATTTATGCCCAGATCATCGATGATGTAGCGCAGAAGACTCTTGTATCCGCATCCACCGTTCAGAAGGATGTGAAGGCGGAACTGGAGAAAACCAATGATGTTGCAGCAGCAGCATATCTGGGAAAAGTAATCGCTGAAAGAGCAAAAGCTGCAGGGATCACCGAAGTGGTCTTTGACAGAGGCGGTTATGTATATCACGGCAAGATTAAAGCATTAGCAGATGCGGCCAGAGAAGCCGGATTAGAATTTTAGAAGGAGGAAACGCACATGAGAAACAAAGACGAGATGCACGCACCTGCCGAAGCTCCCGAGTTTCAGGAAAAGGTTGTAACCATCAAGCGTGTAACCAAGGTTGTAAAGGGCGGACGTAACTTCAAATTCACGGCACTGGTAGTAGTAGGCAATGGAAAAGGCCGTGTTGGAGTAGGTCTCGGAAAAGCGATCGAAATTCCCGAGGCGATCCGTAAAGGAAAAGAAGACGCCATGAAGAACATGGTTGATGTCCCGGTTGACGAGTCCAACAGCATTCCGCATGATATCCTCGGCAACTACGGCGGCGCTTCCGTTCTTCTGAAGAGAGCTCCCGAAGGTACCGGTGTTATCGCGGGCGGTCCGGCACGTAATATCCTTGAGCTTGCAGGCATCAAGAATATCCGTACCAAATCCCTGGGTTCCAACAACAAGCAGAATGTCGTCCTGGCAACTCTGGAAGGCCTGAAGGCCCTTAAGAGCCCTGCTGAAGTTGCAAGACTCAGAGATAAAACCATCGAAGAGATCACAGCTTAACAGGAGGTATGAAAATGGCAGATAAAATGATTAAAGTTACATTAGTAAAAT
>R26__coassemble_1123_pt1 | contig 13967 bp, 9 predicted proteins | sample R26__metabat2_high_PE_046 | metagenome-assembled genome bin R26
GTCCGGGGGATACCGTAGACCGGCAGGAACTCGCTGAAAAGCTGGTCTGTCTCGGCTACACGCATGAGACGCAGGTCACCGGACATGGGGAATTCTCGATCCGCGGCAGTATTGTTGATATCTACCCCTATGCGGCAAGAGCTCCTTACCGGATCGATTTCTTCGGAGATGAAGCAGATTCAGTGAAACTGATCGATGTGACCAGCCAGAGATCTGTGGAGCAGGCTGAAGAAGCAGTGATCTTCCCGGGCGGGGATATGCCCCTGGATCCTGAAAGTGAAAAGAGCACATTGCTGGATTATTTTGCAGGCAAAAAAACGCTGTTTGTCCTTTATGAGCCGGCAGCAGTGATCAAAAATATCCTGGGAATGAATCCCCTGATGGCAGCGCAGGAAGATCTTTCGGATATCACGGAGGATGTGAACGCTGAAAAAGTGGAAAGGGCTATGGAGGTCTACAGGAAGATAACCCAAACCTCCAGCCTGATCCTTTCCTCGCTGGGCGCAACCCTTCAGGAGATCGCTCCTTTCCGGGCAGTGAGGATCAATGCCAGGAATATTCCTTCCTATAACGGGAGGTTTCTGGATCTGACGGAGGATCTGAAGAAATACCGCAGGGACGGATATACCGTGATCCTGGAGTGCGCCAGTGAGGTAAGAAGGACCAACATGATCCGAAACCTTGCAGAAAACGGAGTTACCATCGGCATTGTGGAAGCAGACCCGGCGCATAAGGTGCCGGGATCGGAGATCCGGGTGGAAACTGGCCAGGCCAGGATCGGGTTTGAATACCCGGATATCCGTTTTTCCATGATCACGGAAGTGGATATTTTCGGAACCAGAAAGAACCGGAAGCGCCGGAAGAGATATTCCGGTGATCCGATCCGGGAGTTTACGGACCTGAACCCCGGCGATTATGTCGTTCATGAACAGCATGGCGTCGGCGTGTATCAGGGGATCGAAAGGATCCGGGTGGACGGGATCGAAAAGGACTATATGAAGATCGGCTATGCGCAGAATGCGAGTCTGTATGTGCTGGCGACCCAGTTTGACAAGATCCAGAAATACGCGGGAAGCGAAGCCGCAAAACCGAGGCTGAACCGGCTGGGAGGAAAGGAATGGACCAATACCAAGGAAAAAGTCCGGACCGCTGTCAGGGATATTGCCAGGGACCTGGTGGAACTATATGCCCAGAGACAGCTCCACAACGGCTTCTGCTACAGCAAAGATACCGTCTGGCAAAAGGAGTTTGAAGACAGTTTTGAGTATGAAGAAACGCAGGATCAGTTAAACGCCATTGAAGATGTCAAAGCGGACATGGAATCAGGCAAGATCATGGACAGGCTGATCTGCGGCGATGTGGGCTTCGGAAAAACAGAGATTGCCATCCGGGCCGCGTTCAAAGCCGTTCAGGACGGAAAACAGGCCGCCTTCCTGACGCCTACAACGATCCTGGCACAACAGCATTATAATACTCTGGTCCGGCGTCTGGAGAACTATCCGGTGACGGTCCGGATGCTGTCAAGGTTTGCTTCGGCAAAAGAGCAGAAAGAGATCATAAGAGATCTGGCATCGGGTATGGTGGACATCGTTGTGGGAACTCACAGGCTGTTGTCCAAAGATGTTAAGTTCAAGAATCCCGGCCTGCTGGTCATTGATGAAGAGCAGCGATTTGGCGTTACCCATAAGGAAAAGATCAAACAGATCAAAAAGAACATCGATGTGATCACGCTGAGCGCGACCCCGATCCCCCGGACGCTCCATATGAGCCTGAGCGGGATCCGGGACATGAGTGTCCTGACGGAACCGCCTGTGGACCGGCTTCCCATCCAGACTTATGTGATGGAGTATTCGGAAGAAGCTGTCCGCGAAGCGATCCTCAGGGAGACCGCCAGGGGCGGACAGGTCTATTATGTTTATAACAGGACCAATAATATCGATCTGGTGGCAGATAGGATCCGGAAGCTGGTCCCTAATGTCCATGTGGCTTATGCCCACGGGAAAATGGCCAGTCGGGAGCTGGAAGATATCATGTTTGAGTTTATCGACGGCACCATTGATGTGCTGGTCTCTACGACCATCATTGAAACGGGTCTGGATATCCCGAATGTCAATACCATTATCATCCATGACGCGGATAATTACGGGCTGTCCCAGCTGTATCAGCTGAGGGGCAGGGTCGGACGTTCCAACCGGATCGCCTATGCGTTCCTGATGTACAAAAAGGATAAGCTGATCCGGGAAGTGGCAGAAAAAAGGCTGAAGGCGATCCGTGAATTCTCGGATCTGGGAAGCGGTATCCGGATCGCCATGCGGGATCTGGAGATCCGGGGAGCCGGAAATGTCCTTGGTGCGGAACAGTCCGGTCATATGGAAGCTGTCGGATACGAACTGTACTGCAAAATGCTGAATGAAGCAGTTTCCGCCCTGAAAGGGGAAACGGTCCGTGAGGATTTTGAAACGACGATTGATCTGGATATCGACGGCTTCATTCCTTCTTCCTATATTACGGATGAATTTGAAAAACTGAATATGTACAAGAAGATCTCCGGGATCACGGATCAGGAAGATGCGGAAGAGATCCGGGGAGAACTGGAAGACCGGTTCGGTCAGATCCCGAAAGCAACGGAAAACCTGATCAATGTCGCTTACCTTAAGGCAAGAGCGCATGAGACGTATATCACCGAGATCGTTGGCGCCAGGCCGGATCCCTCCATCGGCTCCCCGTCGAAGTCTGCCGGGAAAAAGGCTGCCAGGGCATTTCGGATCACGATGCTGAAAGGCGCGCCGGTGGATTCCTATCTGCTGCTGGATGCTGTCCGGAGAAATGCCGACAAAATGAAATATAACATAAATGAAGGCTTTTTCCTCTATCAGCCGGTAGAACCGCCTTCCAGCTTTGAAGAAATTAAAGAGACTTTGACGGACTTTTTTGATATACTGAAAGAAACACTGAATGGATAAAAGTTTATACAGAACGGAGACCGCTTATGAAGAAAGAGATCGCTGGACCGGTACTGGTGGCGATGAGCGGAGGCGTAGATTCCTCTGTCGCTGCGCTGCTCCTGCAAAAGGAAGGGTATACGGTAAAAGGAGCTGTCCTGCGAATGAATGATGCCGGCATGACTCCGGAGGAACTCTCCAATGGGAAACTGCCGCAGAGCATCTGGTATGCAAGGGAAGCCGCGAGAAGATTACGGATCGACTTTACGATCCTGGATGTCAGGAAGCAATTTGAAGAGGAAGTAGCGGCATATTTTATGAAAACATATCTGAAAGGCGCTACTCCCAATCCCTGTGTGTTCTGCAACGCGCATACAAAACTGCCGCAGATCTTTCAGGCTGCCGACAAACTGGAATGCACAAAAGTAGCGACCGGACACTATGCTGTGGTTGAGTATCATGAGGAGTCCGGAAGATATCTGCTGAAAAAGGGAAAGGACGAGACAAAGGACCAGAGCTATATGCTGTACGGTCTGTCCCAGGAAATGCTTTCCCGGCTGATCACTCCCCTGGGGACTTTTCATAAACAGGAGATCCGGGAGATCGCCAGGGAAGCCAGACTGAAAAATGCAGGCGCTCCGGACAGCCAGGATATCTGCTTCATTCCCGATGGCGATTATGCCTCTTATATAGAGAGAAGAGTCCTGAAAGATGCAGGGACAGGAGCGGATCTGTCTGCTGTGCCGGGACTGACCCCGGGAGATTTTGTCGATCTGAACGGAAGGGTATTGGGACAGCACAAAGGGCTGATCCATTATACCATCGGCCAGAGAAAAGGACTTGGCCTTTCCCTGTCGGAACCTCTGTATGTCTGCGAGAAAAGGATCGATACCAATCAGGTTGTCCTGTGTCCCGATGAAGGACTTTACAAAGATACGGTAAGAGCCGGCAATGTGAATTTTGTAAGTCTGAAAGAACTGCCGGGGAATTCCATGCGGGTCAGCGCAAAGGTGCGCTATTCCACAAAGGAAGAACCGGGAACGGCCAGATTGCTTCCGGATGGAACGCTGGAAGTAAGGTTTGATCAGGCTGTCAGGGCTCCGGCCCCGGGACAGAGTCTGGTGATCTATGACGGCGATATGGTGATCGCAGGAGGTATCATTCTTTGAACAGAAAGGAACAGGAAAGGATCCGGAACATACTGGAGAAACTGGATGAGCATTACAGTGTCCGGAAAAAATGCTGGCTGGACTATGAAAATGCCTGGCAGCTTCTGATCGCCACGATTCTGTCAGCACAGTGTACGGATGCCAGGGTCAATCTGGTCACCAGGGATCTGTTTGTCAAATATCCGGACCTGAGATCATTTGCGGAGGCTGATCTGAAAGAACTGGAGCAGGATATCCATTCCACGGGGTTTTATCATAACAAAGCGAAAAATATCATTGCCTGTGCCGGCATGCTCCTTGAGAAACATGGAGGAAAGATCCCTTCTTCCATAGAGGAGCTGACAGAACTGCCGGGCGTCGGAAGAAAGACCGCCAATGTGATACGGGGCAATATTTATGACATCCCGTCCATTGTCGTGGATACCCATGTAGGAAGGATCTCCAGAAAACTGGGGCTGACTAAGCAGGAAGATCCGGAGAAAGTAGAGCATGACCTGGAAGCGGTCCTTCCAAAGGACCATTGGATATTGTGGAATATCCAGATCATAGCCCATGGCAGGACCATCTGTACTGCCAGGAAACCTGCCTGCGGGGAATGCTTCCTGCGGGAATACTGCCCGGAAGGACAAAAACACATATGATACGGATCGCAGTTCTGGGAGTACTTGGAGCAGAGACTGCCCTGAGACTTCTGGAAGAACACAAAAAAGTGCTGGAGAACAGATTCTCCGGATATTTTATCAGAAGATGCAAGGGACTGGGCGCGAAAGCGGTCCGGGAACAGGAGATCATGCCATCCGGCGGTAAGATCCCGGATGGTTTTTATTTCACCCCGATCGGCGAGGGCGGTCTTTTCGGAGCTTTGTGGAAAGCCTGCGAAGAACTGCAGCAAGATATGTATTCCTGGACGGGAAAAAGCATTGGGTGTGAAGTGGATCTGGAGACTGTCCCGGTAGCGCAGGAAGTTACGGAAATCTGTGAACTTTACCGGGAAGATCCCCTGGAGACCTCCTCTGAAGGAGCCTGGCTCCTGATCTGGGAGGAAGAGAAAGAAGACGCGCTGAAAGACAGCGGCTTGTGTATCCCGGAGCAATCTGCTATCATTGGTAAATTAACACAAAAAAAACGGCGTGTCGTGTTCCTGGGAAACAGGACCAGATTCCTGACGCCGCCAGAGCGGCAGAAGCTGGACATGCAGAATACAAAGAATGAGGTGTGAAAATGCTGAGAGACGAACTATTGAGACTGATCCGGAATAACAGCCGCATCGAACTTAAGGATCTGGCTGTAATGCTTGGAGCGGAAGAAACAGCAGTGGCAAATGAGATCGCGGACCTGGAAAAAGAAGGGATCATCTGCGGGTATTATACGCTGATCAACTGGGATAATACGAATGAAGAGATGGTGGATGCCCTGATCGAAGTCAATGTCAATACATCCAGGGATCTGGGATTTGACACGATCGCAGAACGTTTCTATATGTTTGACGAAGTAAAGTCCTGCTACCTGATCTCCGGAAGATATGATTTTCTGCTGATGCTGGAAGGAAAGACTATGCGGCAGGTTGCCAATTTTGTCTCCAGCAAGCTAAGTCCCATCGAACATGTTACGGGAACAGCGACCCATTTTATCATGAAGCGTTATAAAGACTACGGTACCGTTCTCGGAGCGGTCAGAAAAGACTGCAGGGAGAAAATGTCCATATGAGAGATCCTATTTCCAAAGTTGCCAGACAGATGCAGCCGTCTGGTATCAGAAAATTTTTTGATGTTGTGGCGGAGATGCCGGATGCGATTTCCCTCGGCGTAGGCGAGCCGGATTTTGATACCCCGTGGCATATCCGGGAAGCCGGCATTTATTCTCTGGAAAAGGGAAGAACTTTTTATACATCCAACGCAGGCATGCCGGAACTCAAACAGGAGGTGGCGGCATATTATCAGAGACGTCACGGCCTGGAATACGATCCCCGGACAGAGACCTTTATCACGGTAGGAGGATCAGAGGCGATCGATATGGCCATGCGGGCGATCCTGGATCCGGGCGATGAGGTGATCATCCCGGAACCCTGTTATGTATCCTATGTTCCCTGCGCTGTCATGACAGGAGCAAAAGCAGTGACGATCCCGCTGCAGGAAAAGAATGAGTTTAAACTGACTCCGGAAGAACTTCTGGGGGCCATTACGGAAAGGACAAAAGTCCTGATGCTGGCTTTCCCGAACAATCCTACCGGCGCCATTATGACCAGGGAAGATCTGGAACCGATCGCACGGATCTGTCTGGAAAAGGATCTTCTCGTGATCACCGACGAGATCTATGCGGAACTGACCTATTCCGGAGAGCATGCAACGATCGCGGCATTTCCCGGGATGCAGGAGCGGACGGTCATTATCAACGGCTTTTCCAAGGCTTATGCGATGACCGGATGGAGGCTCGGATTTGCCGCAGGCCCCAGGGAGATCATCACGCAGATGGTAAAGCTCCATCAGTTCGCGATCATGTGCGCGCCTACTACATCCCAGTATGCAGGACTGGAAGCTTTACGGTACGGGGATGAAGACATTGCCATGATGAGGGAATCCTACAACCAGCGCCGCAGATATGTGGTGAATGAGCTTAATGACATGGGCCTTCACTGCTTTGAACCTTTTGGCGCGTTCTATGTATTCCCTTCCATCCGGCCTCTGCATATGACATCGGATGAATTTGCCACCAGACTGCTGGAGACAGAGAAGCTGGCCGTGGTGCCGGGAACTGCATTCGGCAGCTGCGGAGAGGGATTTATCAGGATCTCCTACGCATACTCCCTGGCAGAACTGAAAGAAGCGTTAAGCCGTATCAGACATTTTATAAGGGGACTTATATGAGATTTATCAATGATATGCATGACGGTGACAACGTTACCGGGATCTATCTGTGCAAGCAGAAAAACATGGCCCAGACCAAAAACGGAAAGGACTATGAAAATGTGATATTGTCCGACAAGACCGGAACGCTCAGCTGCAAGATCTGGGATCCCAATTCCATGGGGATCGGGGATTTTGATGTAAATGATTTCGTGGAGGTCCATGGCAGGATCAGCGTGTTCAACGGAGCGCTGCAGATGTCGATCGACAGGGCCAGAAGAGCCAATCCGGAATCTGTGGACCAGTCTGACTATCTGCCGGTCTCTTCCCGGAATATCGAGTCCATGTACAAGGAACTCCTTGCCCATGTGGATTCCGTCAAGACACCGTATTTCAGGCTTCTGATGGACAGCCTGTTCGTGGAAGATCAGGCCTTTATCAGCGCATTCAAGGCACATTCCGCGGCGAAGACCATCCATCATGGTTTTATCGGAGGACTCCTGCAGCATACGCTTGCCGTATGTGACCTCTGCGCGTTCTACTGCAAGGCATATCCCAAACTGGATCACGATCTTCTGATCTGCGCCGCATTATGCCATGATATCGGTAAAGTCCGGGAACTGTCGGATTTTCCGGCGAATGATTACACAGATGAAGGACAGCTTCTGGGACATATTGTCATGGGAGTTGAGATGATCGATGAAAAGATCGCCCGCATCAAGGGCTTTCCTGCAGTCAAGGCCAATCAGCTGAAGCACTGTATCCTGGCGCATCACGGAGAATATGAGTTCGGCTCGCCCAAGAAGCCGGCGCTCATAGAAGCGGCAGCGCTTAATTTCGCGGATAATACGGATGCAAAACTGGAAGCTTTTACAGAGATCCTGGAGAATGTGTCCCTGGTACAGGGGGCAGGAAACGGCTGGATGGGATTCAATAAGCTGTTTGACAGCAATCTCCGTCCGACCATGTGATCATTTGAAGTTTTATATCTTCCTGCATTCTTTGCGCCACTATCCCAAAAGCGAATAGGCGCGGCCGCTATAGCCGTTGCCAAGGCAGCCCTGAGTCTGACGGCGGCTCGGAGCGAAGCGCAGGGAACGACGCAAGCGAAGGGCGACGAGGCTAGGGCTATGCGGGTGTTAGCCTCCTGAGCTTTTTGGACAGCGGCACGAAGAATGCAGGCGAGATAGAAAATTGCAGATTATACATGCAGAGAAAATTGCTGTCGAACAGCTTATCGGATAGGGAGACCGTATGAACGAGAAAGTACTTCATACACTGGAATATGATAAGATCGTGGAACTGCTGGCAAAACAGGCCGGCTCGGAAGCCGGGGCGCAGATGTGCCGCCGGCTTCTTCCCATGAATGACGTGGAACAGATCCGGACAGCACAGCTGCAGACAACCGATGCGGTGAACCGGCTTCGGAAAAAGCAGGGCCCTTCCTTCGGACAGCTGATCGATATCAGACCTGCTGTCATGCGGCTGGATATAGGGAGCATCCTGGTCTGTGAAGATCTGCTGTATATTTCCAGGGTCCTGGACTGCGCTTCTTCTGTCAGAAGATTCCTGGAACCCGAAAACGATGAGACTCCGGTGGATTCCCTTACAGTCTACTATGAGTCCATCGATCCATGCGACCTGCTGAATAATGAGATCAAACGGTGCATCATCAGCATTGACGAGATCGCGGACGATGCTTCGCCGAAATTGAAGGATATCAGAAGGCGGCAGAATCTGACCAAAATGCAGATCCAGAAAACCCTCAGCAATATGGTCAGCAGCGCCTCCATGAAGGCCTATCTGCAGGACAGTGTGGTGACCATGCGTAATGGAAGGTACTGTATCCCGGTGAAACAGGAACATCGCGCCCACGTGCCGGGCATGGTGCATGACCAGTCCGGTTCCGGGTCCACAGTCTTTATTGAACCGATGGCAGTGGTGAAGCTGAACAATGATCTGAAGGAACTGCATCTGGCGGAAGAAGAGGAGATCCAGGTGATCCTGTCTCATCTGTCTGCCATGGCAGCAGGAAATTCCGAGATGCTGAAGCTTGATTTCAAACTGCTCGCCGAACTGGATTTTATCTTTGCAAAAGCCAGGTTTTCCGAGAGTATCAAAGGCAATGCACCGGATTTCCATGAAGAAAAATACATCGAACTTAAAAAAGCAAGACATCCTCTGATCCCGGCAAAAACAGCGGTTCCGATCGATCTGGAGCTGGGGAAAGATTTTAACATGCTGATCGTGACCGGCCCCAATACCGGCGGAAAAACGGTATCCCTTAAGACCACGGGGCTTCTGTGTCTGATGGGACAGGCCGGTATGCATATCCCTGCGCTGGACGGATCGAGCCTTTGTGTGTTTGAGGAGATCTATGCAGATATCGGTGATGAACAGTCCATCGAGCAGAATCTTTCCACGTTCTCCTCTCATATGAAAAATATCGTCCATATCCTGGAAAAAGCGGATGCGGATTCCCTGGTCCTTCTGGACGAGCTGTGCTCGGGGACGGATCCGACGGAAGGAGCTGCCCTGGCCCAGTCGATCCTCACCCGCCTGAACCAGTTCGGGGCGAGATGTATGGCCACGACCCATTATGCAGAACTGAAGGTCTTTGCCATGTCTGTAAAAGGCGTGCAGAACGCCTGCTGCGAGTTTGATGTGGAAACTCTGCGTCCTACTTATAAACTTCTGATCGGTCTTCCCGGAAAGAGCAATGCCTTTGCCATATCCGGGAAACTGGGACTCGATGAGAGGCTGATCGAAGATGCCCGGGCAAGGCTGGATAACAGCAGCATCGCTTTCGAAGATGTGCTGGCGGATATCGAGATCAACAAAAAGAATGCAGAGCTGGAAAGAAACAGGGCAGATGCGGCGCTTATGGAAGCAGAGAAGCTGAGAGCGTCTCTGGAAAAAGAAAAAGCCGAACTGGAGAAAAAGAAAAACGATATCCTGAGGGATGCAAAAAGCGAAGCGGCGGATGTGCTCCGTCAGGCGAAGGAATACGCAGATATCACAATAAGGGATATCCGGAAGGTTTCAAACGGAGCCAACCTTTCCGCCCTGGAAAGGACCAGGACCCAGCTGGGGAAACAGATGAAGGAAGCCCTTGACGGCCTGGGGGATCTGGGCGGCGTCAGGGTGCAGGCCAAAAAGAAAGTAAAGGCGGAAGAGATCCGGCAGGGAACCTTTGTACGGGTACTTTCCATGAACATGGAAGGAACAGCCGTTTCCTCTCCGGACAGCAAAGGAAAAGTCAGCGTCCAGCTGGGGGCGATGAATATGGATGTTCCGGTGAGTGATCTGGAGATCCTGGAAGCCCCGGCCGATGAAGCGGCCGGGCCCAGATTTGCCAGAGGGACGAGGACGGGAACCGGTCAGATCCAGTATTCCAAAGCCATGGGAGTATCCACGGAGATCAAGCTCCTGGGCATGAATGCCGATGACGCTCTGACAGAACTGGACAAGTATCTGGATGATGCCTGTATGGCACATCTGGAGAAGGTGCGGATTGTCCATGGCAAGGGGACCGGTGTGCTGCGCAATGCGGTGAGGCAGAAGCTGCGCAGGGATAAAAGAGTCAAAAAGTGTTATGAAGCAGAGTACGGTGACGGTGATTCCGGCGTGACGTACGCAGAATTAAGGTGAGAAAATAAAATGTTTAATATTGTTCTGCTGGAACCGGAGATCCCGTCCAATACGGGAAATATCGGAAGGACCTGCCTGGTGACCGGCAGCAGGCTGCATCTGATAGAGCCCATGGGCTTTATCCTGAATGATAAGAACCTCAGGCGTGCCGGAATGGATTACTGGGCAGACCTGGATGTTACGGTGTATGACAGCTGGCGGGATTTTGTGTGGAAACACGCAAAGGACGTCTGTTTTCCGGAGGAGACGCTCTGTGCTGCCGGATATCCGGGAGAGGATCCCGAAGTCCCGTCTTTTTCAGAGGATGAGGCAAAAGATCTGCAGAAAAGCAGGATCTGGATGGCGACCACAAAAGCACAGAAGGTCTATGACCGGGCGGATTTCCGGGACGGGGACTATATCCTGTTCGGAAAGGAAAGCGCAGGGATTCCGGAGGAGATCCTGATGGAAAACAAAGAGACCTGTATCCGGATCCCCATGGCAGCCGGCCAAAGAAGCCTGAACCTGTCCAATTCTGCCGCCATTATCCTCTATGAAGCGCTCAGGCAGGACAGTTTTCGGGGATTGGAACCGTTCGGACAGCTGCATACACACAGGTGGTAAACCTGTATTTTTACCGGGGCGGTTGAATTTTCAGGCTGATATATTATAATGTAATCTGTTAAAGTGTCAGAGTTTTATTGATAAAGATACAACAGACAAAGGGGAAATCATGGCTATTATTGATTTTACAGACAGCATTTATGATGCACAGCAGGGCAGTCAGAGTGCCATAAAGTTTATTTATGACAACACGATCCAGCTGTTCAGCAAAGAAGCGAACGCTTTTATGCGCAACAAGAACGAAGCAGACCGGGCGATCCGGGATGCCTATGTTTTTATTTTCGATCATCTGGATTCTCTGGAAGACACATCCAAGTTTCTGCTCTGGGCTAATGAAGTGTGTAAAAACACCTGTATCTCAAGGCTGAGCGAGGCGGGCGTTTTTAATGAACGGGTTCCTGCGGAAGCGATCAATCTCGGAGAGATCTCACCGGCTGCGGATTATGATCCGCAGATCAATATGAGCGCAAATATGTCCCCGGATTATATACAGGAGTGTCTGGAAGCGGTACTGGGAAGTCTTCCGGACAATCAAAGAGCGTGTGCCGTCCTGTGGGGGGAAGGGTATCCGATCAACAGTATTTCCCGGAAACTCGGGATCAGTCCTGTGGCGGTCAATTACACCCTTGCCTATACCCTCGGAAACATCACGAACTCGGTCAATACCCTGAGCGCAAACGGACTGCCCCTGTTTGCGATGGAACCGATCCCGTATTTCCTGTGGCTTCTTATGAGCTATTATCAGTTCTATCAGCCAAAAGACGCGGAACCGGGAGCGGCTTCCAGCTTCTCCAATGTCCTGCGGACACTGATGCCGGAGGAAGCTTCGGTCTATTCCGGAGAATACGTTGCGGAAGAACCGGAATACCAGGACAGCAGGGTCATGCATGTAACTTCCGTTGAGGAAGGCAGTGCAGCAAAAACGCCGGCTTCTGATCATGATTTTACCGGGGATGAACTGGATCTCGCCGATTTTATCAAAGGAGACAGCAGCGGAGAAAAAGAGCAGGAAGACAAAGCCCCTGAAGAAGATACCCCGGTCGTTCCTCCAATGGATGTCATAAAGCCTCATGAGACGGATGCTGCCGAAGAACAGGAATCTGAAGACGCGGCGGAAGATGCAGGAGCGGAAGAGGCGGAGGAAGAGAAAAAGGAAGAAACAAAGGAAGACTCCGAAGGTTCTGAACAGGTAAAAGACGAGAAAGCGGATATTGACGAGATCTTAGGCACTATCAAAGACGGCGGATCCGGCGATGATGGGAAGAAAAAGAAACATACAGGTCTGATCATTACACTGATCGTTATTTTAGTGATCCTCTGTCTTCTGGCAGCAGCACTGTTGTTCTTCCGTGACAAGGTGAACAGTCTGCTGGGAACCAACTTCTTCAGCACGACGCAGACTGTTACGGAACCTGAGACCACCACGCCGGAACCGACCACGCCGGAACCGGAGACTACAACACCGGAGCCCACAACCGAACCACCGACAACAACCGAAGCTCCGACGGAGCCGGAGACACCTGCAGATCCCGGACCGGAATTTGATGTCCGGATCTATGCGGACGGAGACGCGCTTTCCATGAAGGATGTTCCGAACGGCACCGGACTTTTGTATATCCCGTCTGACGAAAAGGTGCATATCTCCGAGGTCGACGGAGGATGGGGCCATACCTCCTATGACGGAGAAGACGGCTGGATCTGGTTGGAGTATACCAAGGTTGACGGAAACGCAAGAGTCCAGGAACCGGAAACACTGCTGGAAACTCCGGAGACCTTTACGATCGGATATACGGAATTCAACAATGAATTAAAGACAGGTCCCGGAAACTATTTCAGCACATTCGGACCGATCCCGGAAGGAACAGAGCTGACGGTAGAAGCGTACTATACGGATGATTATAACGGAGCCGTCTGGGCTTATACCTCCTACGATGGCCACCATGGCTGGGTATTCCTGTATTACATCGAAGACATAGAAGAATGACAGATCACGGCAGGTGCCCTCAGGGCACCTGCTTTTTTGTGTGGCAGACGATCCGGACATCCACTGGCTGTGCAGGATAGCCGTTTTCATGCGAAAATGGAAATAATTGGTTTTCGCATGACTTTTTTGTGGGTTATTTCATGCGTAATCTGAAATTTTGGTTTTTCACATGAGTTTTTCAGGAGATTTTTCATGTGTTTTTTTCAATTTCTTATTTTCGCATGAAAAATCATACTATTTTTTCATGCGAATTCGGAGTTTTTAATATTTCGCATGAAAAAGAGCCTTGCTTTGTAATGTGAAATGGGTAATTCTAAAAAAACACATGAAAATGTTCTTCAAGCCTGGAATGTCTGGATGCAAACCACCGATGAGATTGGTGAAGCAGGCGGCATGATACCGGAAAAGCGGAGTACGAAAAATGAATAAACAGAAAAAGATCCTGATCATCTATACAGGCGGGACGATCGGCATGCAGAAAACCGATCATGGACTTTCTCCGCAGAAAGAACGTTTCCACAGGCAGTTGGAAGAGATCCCGGAACTTTATGCAGGGGAGATGCCCCTGTGGGATATGGTGGATATGGATCCTTTGCTGGATTCTTCCAATATTGCGGTCAGAGAATGGAATGAGATCGGACAGATGATCGCGCAGCATTATGAAACCTATGACGGATTCATCGTGCTGCATGGTACCGATACGATGGCATATACGGCTTCCGCCCTTTCTCTTATGCTGGAAAACAATGCAAAACCCGTGATCCTGACCGGTTCG
>R26__coassemble_1166_pt1 | contig 13611 bp, 12 predicted proteins | sample R26__metabat2_high_PE_046 | metagenome-assembled genome bin R26
GCTCTGTTTCATCAGCAGTATCTGATTCCATCTCCGGCACAGGATCCTCTTCCGTTTCCGATTCTGCTGAAAGTTCCGATTCTGCTGCAGATTCCGATTCCGTTTCTTCCGTCAATAATTCCTCTTCTGATATAAGATCCTCCGCTGCAGCAGATTCTGTTTCCGATAAAGGCTCCTCCGAAGAGAATTCCTCTGAAACTTCAGTCTCCTCTTCCCCTCTTTCCTCCAGCTGTGACGATCCTGCTTCTTCTTGTATATTCTGTGTTTCCTGATCATATCGTTCATCCTGTTCCTCTGCTTCCCGGGAAAGCTCCTGAATACTGTCTCCCGGTCCTTTCTGTTACATGATCACCGGCACCATTGTCTGTCTGCAGCTATAGCTATCTCCCTTTCCATTTGTAAAAGAAAGCGACACGACCGCTTCTTCCTCCGGACAGATGCGGATGCAGCGGGACATACTGACGACCCGGCCTTCCGAATCCCATACCAGATCCCATTCCCTGAAATCGCCTGTTTCGTATCTGCTGTATTCCGATTCAGCGCCATCTTGCTGCGGCACTTCCTCTACCGGATAATAGTACGACCATACCAGGCCGTCTGTCTCAACCGTATAAGAAACGGAAGAGATCCCCTCGTACAGATCCTCTACCCGGAGAACTGCCTCCAGTTCCCCGGAAATCTGAAAAACACCATCTTCCTGCTCCTGTATAGACCTGATCCGGATATCCGCTGACGGCACATCATATTTTCCCAGTTCCTCGCCTTTGATGCTGTTGATCACTGAAAGCAGATTCGCCGAGATAAACACGGCCAGCACTGCGGATGCCACTCGTTTCATATATCGTTTTTTTCTGTTCATTCCTATACCTCCTCTTGACTTCTGCTGCTTCACCTTCTTATACGGCAGCACATTCTTTTCAGGAAGGAAAATACAGCTGGACAGACTGCTTCGCCCGCTCCAGTTTTTCTTTCACTTCCTGAAGCTGTCCGCTCTCCGGATCGGCTGATCGATCCAGCGTGTCAAGCAGCAATTCCATCTCTGTAAGAAGCAGTTCCACGTCAGACAGTTTCGTTCCGTCGTCACGGTAATGAAGGACATCTGCCGTCAAGGAATCCGCTGCTGCACGGCATACCTGTGCTTTCAACCGTTCCCCGCCTTCCAGCAGCGACGCCTGCCCCACAAGACGGATCAGACATTCCAGGGCTTCCCTGAAAAACCCGTCCGGAACTTCCTTCCGGCCGACACGTTCCATAGAAAGGCGGAACTTTGCCAGATCTGCATGGACCCGGGCCGTCTCATCACGCTCCCCTGCCAGCTCAAACCAGGGAAGCGCCCCTTCCGCCCCTGCATAAGTACTGCCGTCATATGAGCTGCTTCCATATTCATAGCTGTTCCAGTACAATTCTCCAATTTCCAGTGCCTTCTGCTCAAATCCCTCCATTTCTTTCCATTCATTAAGATGCGGCATGACAAGATTCAGCAGCTGCTCTTCCTCCTGTACAGAGAAGCTGTTGTCGGACCGGATCGAATCCAGCAAAGGATCCAGATCCTGCCATCCGCTGCCCGTTCCGGATGGCAGCTGCCTTGAAACAGCGAAGAAAAAGACTATGGCAGCAGACAATGACAGAAATGATCTAAGGAGGATCTTTCCTGTATCTGTGTGTTTTCCGAAGTCCCGGATCTCTTCCATAGCTTCCAGAAGCTCCTCTGCACTCTGGTACCTGTCTTTCGGATCTTCTTCGATACACTTTTCGATCACGGAATAGACCTCCCGGGACACTTCCTCACAGAAATACACCATATACTGAAGCGTTTTCCCGAAGCCGTAGATATCTGTCCGCATATCCGTCTGGGCGCCGTATTCCTCAAACTGTTCCGGTGCCGCGAACCGGACGGTTCCCAGATAGACGGTATCCCTGCCGCCTTCCGGGCGGTACCTTCTGGCTATTCCGAAATCCACCAGCCTGATATGCCCGGAATCCGTCAGGATGATGTTTTCCGGTTTCAGATCTCGGTAGATCACAGGCGGTTTCCGGGAATGCAGATAGATAAGAACCTGGCAGAGCTGAACAGCCCACTGCTTTAGCTCTTCCGGCTCTATGGCGGATCCTTCCTGCGCAAGTTCCTGGAAAGAACGTCCCTGTACATAGTCTTCCACGATGTACAACGCCTTTTTATCCTGGATGATATCCACGATGCGCACAACAGCGGGATGATCCAGGCTCTTAATGATCTGCGCCTCAGAAATGGCAGCCTGAATAAAAAGAGTATTCTCCTTTCTGCCTATGACTTTGGGAATCTCTTTTACGACCCATCTTTTTCCCAGACGGATATCCTCGGCAAGATAGATCCTTGACATGCCTCCGTGTCCCAGAGGCTGCAGGATCTTAAATTTGCCGTCAATGATCTGACCGATCCCTGCCATCAGTCCTTGTCCTTCGCTATGATATTTTCTTCTCCTGAAGATTCTCCGATCGGTGATTTTCAAAGAACTGCCGGATAGCCGGCACCCGTTGACAGCCCTCGATCCGGGCTGGATGAGTTTGGATTATATCACTATCCTCCCGTTTTTCAAGACAACCGGAACAGATTCGTGAACTTGCCTATAATTCTATCCAATTTGCTGTTTATAATTCCATTTGAGATGGAACGGTGATATAATAGGTGATAATTATGCGAATCAGTTACCTGGCATAGGAGGGATCATTTGAAGAAATTACTGCCGGCAATTTTCAGTCTTTTGCTGATCATTGCATTTATCATATATCTGTTTACTAATTCCCATAAGGAAGAAGTTCCAATCGAACGCTCTTCCGTTTATGTTGCTTCGGACAGCCTGGAGGCCATGGTCTACCGCGAAGAAGACAGCATGCTTTATGAATATGTGACGCTGGTAAGAGGAACCCCCGTTATCAGCCGCAACATTGAAGTGGAGATCAATGACGGAGAAGCCGTTTTCACACAGATCGAACTGGAAGAAATCACGGAAGAGGGGGAAGCTCCGACCATTTTCTATATCGACAGCAGCAACCTGACCGGAAGCCTGGACAATGTCGTCATGGAAACTGCCAAATATGTCCGCACGCCGGTCACCGTATATCAGAACAGCCAGGATGCGCAGATCTCCGGTTTTCTGAAAAAAGGGACCGAACTTTCCATCTGCGGTTATGAAGGGCTCCAGGAAGACGGTACTGTAGAAATGTACCGGATCGACAATCCCGGAAACGAAGGTTATGTATATGCCAAGTATCTGGCCGACACCCAGGAAGAGGCAGATGCGATCTACAGCCAGATTGCCGATATCCATGCCGGCCGGGAATACAGTTTTGAATTATACGGCGGCATGCCGGATTCTCTTGACTGGTATCCGGTTTCCAAGCCGGAATTAAGTACCGGTCCTCTGCTGCAGAATGCCCGTGCCATGTATATTACCGCATATGCCGCAGCTCCGGACAGTATTGATACCTATATCGATCTGGCGCTTTCTTCCGGTGCCAATGCCATGGTCGTGGATATCAAGGACGGCGCGCTGGCTTATGAATCCGAACTTGCCAAAGATCTTTCCCCGACATCCTACCAGTACTCATTCCTCACGGAAGAACAGTACCGCTCCAGCATTCAGAAGATCAAAGATGCCGGATTATATGTGATCGGCCGTATCGTTGCTTTTAATGACAACCTTTATGCGGCAGACCATCCGGAAGAATGCATTGACTCTGATGTGGAAGCATTCCTCTGGCCATCGGCATACAGCAGGGACTGCTGGTATTATAACGTTGCGCTGGCAGAGGAAGCGGTGGAGAAATTCGGATTCGACGAGATCCAGTTCGATTATGTCCGTTTCCCGGAATCCGCATTCTACATGTCCGATACAGGCCTCACGGATTTCAAGAATACCTATGATGAAGAAAAAGGAGAAGCCATCCAGAATTTCTGTTTCTACGCCGCAGACCGTCTTCATAAAAAGGGTGCCTATCTGTCGATCGATGTATTCGGCGAATGTGTCGGAGCCTATGTGACAGCCTACGGGCAGTACTGGCCGGCTATCTCCAATGTGGTGGACGCCATCAGCGGCATGCCCTATACTGATCATTTCGGGGATGCAGACACCTGGACCTATCCCTACACAACGATCTATGAATGGGCAGGTGTAGCCGCGGTAAGGCAGTCGGAGATCCGGACGCCGGCAGTAGCCCGCACCTGGATCACCGGTTATAACACCCCGTACTGGGACGGCTCCGTGATCTATGGCAATACGGAACTGATCGACCAGGCACAGGCACTTTACGATGCCGGGCTGACAGGAGGATTTATCCCCTGGAATGCCATTTCGGATCTGGACAAATACTATGAATATTCCGGCGTCTGGGCTGACCAGTATTGATCCAAATTTTCCTAAAATTCAAAGAGGGCATGAACGATCCCGTTCATGCCCTCTTTTTTGTCTGCTCAATGATGGATCTCAGCTGCGAGGATTTCCTTCCGCATCGAACAGTGGAAGCTTTTCCAGATAAATGATATCGTCCCGATCGGCTGCAGCTCCCTCCGCCAGGATGGCCATACGTCCCACGGTCACACCTCCGGCTTTCTCAACCAGTGTTTCCACTGCCGCAAGGGATTCCCCCGTGGAAATGACATCATCCAGGATCAGGACCTTTTTGCCTTTCAGTTTCTCAGCGTCGGCTCCATCCATATAGAGTTTCTGCACAGCAGCTGTGGTAATGGATTTTACCTCTGTTTCAAATACGCCGTTCATGTAAAGCTTCGGAGCCTTACGCACCAGCATATAATCATTCCTGCCGCTCTGCTTTGCCATTTCATGGATCAGCGGGATCGCTTTTGCTTCCGGCGCTACCATATAATCAAACTCCGGAGCCTTCTTCAGGAGCGCTGCTGCTGCCTTGCAGGTCAGTTCCACATCGCCGAAGATCACAAATGCACCGATCACCAGATCATCCGATGCTTTGCACAGGGGAAGATCTCTCTCACATCCTGCGATCGTCATGTGATAAGTCTTATTCATCCTCTCCTCCTTACTGTCTGTCTGCTGCGGCAAGCGCTTCCACTGCGGCGCAGATCATATCATTATCAACCTCTTCAAACCGTCCCTCATCCGACAGCTTTGCAAGTTCCGGCCGGATCGGCATTTTTCCGAGAACCGGAATATGGAGTTCTGCAGCGATCTCATCAATATTGCTCTCTCCGAACACATTAATGTGCTTTCCGCAGTCCGGACACTCCAGATAGGAGTAATTCTCGATGATGCCCAGGACCGGGATCTTCATCTGCGCTGCCATATTATAGGCTTTCTTGACGATCATATTCACCAGGCTCTGGGGAGAAGTAACCACAACGATCCCTTCTACCGGAAGAGACTGGAACACCGTAAGAGGCACATCACCGGTTCCCGGCGGCATGTCTACCAGCAGGTAATCCAGTTCGCCCCAGATCACGTCGGTCCAGAACTGCTTTACCACGCCTGCCAGGACAGGACCTCTCCAGATGACCGGAGTCGTATCATCATCCAGGAGCATATTGATGGACATGATCTTGATACCCATATCGGTCATCGCCGGATAGATCCCGTTCTCATCCCCGGTCGCTCCTTTTGTAATACCGAACATTTTCTGGATCGAGGGTCCTGTAATATCCGCATCCATAATGCCGACACGGTATCCCTTTTTGCAAAGTTCCACCGCAAGGCTTCCCGTTACAAAGGACTTACCGACGCCTCCCTTGCCGCTTACAATACCGTATACATGTTTAATGCTGCTGAACACATTCTGGTCTTCCAGAAAGCTCTGGGGTCCCTGATTGCTCGGGCAGGAAGATGCATGAGAGCATCCTTCACACTGTTCAGGAGAACATCCCTCCTGTAATTCCTTTTCATCTGCCATAAATGCTGCTCCTTCAACTAATATTATTTTGCTAATTTTAACATTATTTCATTGCTCCGTGCAATAAATTTGCCCATTTCTTCCGGCGTCAGGGGCTCATTGCCCAGTTTGGCCAGATCATAGAGCTGTTCGAGGAAGAGGTCGGTCTCCTGCTCGTCTCCCTCATGATCCATTACAAAGCGGACCAGTTCGTTCTGGGCGTTCAGGACCAGTGTACCCGGCTGTCTGAACTGTCCCATATCTCTTCCCATACCCATCTGCATCATCATATCTTCCATTCGTTTGGATTCTTCTGATACAGTGAGCATCGAGGCTGTGGATTTATTCTTCAGGTTCTGGATCTTCACTTCGATCTTCTCATTGCCTGTCAGAGTCCTTAACCGGTCGCGGAGTTTCTCCGCCTTTTCATCCAGCTCTTTCTGATCTTTCTTGGATGTCCTCTTCCGGAATGCCTTACCAAGATCCGTATCGATCCGCATGAACTTCAGGCCTTCGTTTTTTGCTTCCAGCTGGGTGATAAAGGAAGAATCGATCACATGCTCCAGGTACACTGCATCCATTTTTGCTTCCTTGAACATGCTGATATACTGTCCCTGAAGGTTCCGGTCGGACACATAAAAGATCGTCTTCGGCTCCTTTGTTTCCTCTTTCTCTTCCGGCTTTTCTTCTGCTCCTTCTGCAGATTCCGTTTTCTCTTCTTCCTCTTCTTCCGGCTCTCCGACATATTCCTTATAGGTCAGATATTTGTCGTTCAGATCCTTAAAGAGGATGTAATCGCTCATTTTTTCGCAGAATTTCGCATCCTTCAGGCAGCCGTACTTAATGAACGGATTGATATCATCCCAGTATTTCTCATAGTTCTCCCGGTCTGTCTTGCACATGCCGGACAGTTTATCTGCCACTTTTTTGGAAATATAATCACTGATCTTGGTGACAAACCCGTCATTCTGCAGCGCGCTCCTGGATACGTTCAGGGGCAGGTCCGGACAGTCGATCACGCCCTTCAGCAGCATCAGGAATTCCGGGATCACTTCTTTGATATTATCCGCAATAAACACCTGATTGTTATAGAGCTTGATCACGCCTTCCAGGGTATCGTACTGAGTGTTCAGTTTCGGGAAATACAAGATGCCCTTGAGATTAAACGGATAGTCCATGTTCAGATGGATCCAGAACAAAGGCTCTTTGTAATCATTAAATACTTTGCGGTAAAACTCTTTGTATTCCTCTTCCGTGCATTCATTCGGATGCTTTGTCCACAGCGGATGGGTGTCATTCAGAGGCTTTGGCTCTTCCGGTTCCTTTGTTTCTCCATCTGCCAGGTCCTGTTTCTGTTCTTTGCCCAGGGTATCTGTATTGACCAGATAGATCTCCTCCGGCATAAAGGAGCAGTATTTATTGATGATCTCCTTTACCCTGTATTCATTGGAGAACTCGTAGCTGTCTTCGTTCAGATACAGTGTGATCTCTGTTCCGACGGTTTCCTTGTCAGAATCTTTCATTTCAAATTCCGTGCCGCCGTCGCATTCCCAGTAGACCGCCTTAGCGCCTTCCTTATAGGAAAGCGTCTCAATGGTCACTTTATCGGCAACCATAAACGCCGAATAAAAGCCCAGGCCGAAATGACCGATGATCTGATCTTCCGTTGCCTTGTCCTTATACTGCTCCATAAAAGCAGCTGCGCCGGAAAAAGCGATCTGGTTGATATACTCCTTCACTTCATCCGCCGTCATACCGATACCGTTATCAATGAATTTCAGCGTCTTTTTCGTCGGATTGACGATCACCTGGATGGAGAATTCCTGATCTTCCGGGAACTGGTATTCTCCCATGATCTCCAGTTTTTTCAGCTTTGTGATCGCATCACAGCCGTTTGAGATCATTTCCCGGACAAAGATATCATGGTCGGAATAGAGCCATTTTTTGATGATCGGGAAAATATTCTCGCTGTTGATCGATAAACTGCCTTTTTCAATGCTCATTACACATCACTCCTTCTATAAGTATCCGGACTTTCGTCCTGATCGATTACGAAATAAATCCGGGGCTATGCCCCGTTATTTCTTATTATATTTCATATTTTCATAAAGTCAACAAAAATTAGCACTCAATATAATTGAGTGCTAACATTCTTTCCCGAATCAATGATCACCGGTAGATTTTCAGCTTTTCTTCCATATAATCATCCCACAGAACATCCAGTTTCTTGTCCATGGTAAAGGAGCTTCTGGAGATCCCGGTCGTACAGTACAGCTGACCGTTCTTAAAATGAACGTTCAGATACAATCCACTGATGCTTTCCGCCCCGATCAGGCATCCGGACTCTCTGATAAATTCCTCTGCAAACCCCGCCGGCATCTTGAAGACGATCTTGAACTGCTGGGGTACCTTTTTCCCTTTTATGATCTCATAACAGACAGGCCGAAGCTTCTTCCAGGCAACGATCCCCTCGCGGTTCTCGGGAAGCTGCATCTCATCGTTTCCCACAAATCCTTCGTTCAGGCGGCCGTCGATCGTAAAAGTCGCGGCGGTACTGATCTGGACCTCCGGTGCAAGATAGTCGTCAAATTCGGTTCCTGCAAACAGTTTTGATGTGAATTCTTTCAGATTGGTTATTTCGATCGATCTCATGTATATAGTTTCTAACTCCCGCAAAAGCCTGCTGACTGCATCATCCGGCCGGTGTCAGCACCCGGTCTGCTTTCTTGTCAAATGGTTCTGTTTCAATATGCTCCAGAAGCTGGAAATCATAACACAGGGCGATCATGATGATCTTTTCCCCGGCATGCTCCGCCAGATAACGGTCATACAATCCCTTCCCGTATCCGACCCTGGCTCCCGTACGGTCAAATGCCAGTCCCGGCATCAGCATCAGGATCTCCTTCTCCCTGCCGTCTGCAGTTTCCAGCCCGTCTTTCGGTTCCGGGATCCCTAAAGGGCTGATCTCCAGATCCTGTTCTGACCGGATATACCGGAATTCCAGCCGGTCACCCAGCACCTTTGGAACAGCTACTCTCTTTCCTGTTTCCAACGCCGTTCGGATAATCGCTCCGGTCCGCACTTCCTGATTAAAAGAGCAATAAGCAAACAGGCAGTCTGCTCTTTGAAATTCCTCCAGTGAACAGAATATCCTGGTAAGTTCTTCGGACAGACGGCGGATCTCTTCTTCCGTCATATTCTGTTTTTTCTCCGAGATCATCTTTCGGATCTGTTCTTTACTCATTTCGGTTAAGTAATTGTTGAAATGCGAAACAAAATGTGTTATCTTTTTACAGCACGAATCAAAACCCGCAGGTTTCGGTTCCTGTCAAGCCACTGTAGCTCACCCGGTAGAGCGCATCACTCGTAATGATGAGGTAGCCGGTCCGAGTCCGGCCAGTGGCTTTTTTCATGCCCTTTTTCAGGAGGCTTCTATTCCGTGCGGTTCCGGAACATGGCAAGTGCCGCGATCCCCATGATGATCAGCGCGATGCCGATCAGCCGCACCACAAAAGAGCCTGTTCCCACAGGATTGATGATCATCACGATCCCCAGCACCAGGATCACGATCCCCAGCACCAGCGAGATGATGAAATCCTTGTCTTTCACATCCCGGAGCTGGTATGCCCGTCGGAACAGCATAAAGCATCCGAACAAAAGGATGAGTCCCACGATGACCAGAAAAACGGAAACGAAGAACCTGGACAGTACGATCATCAGGATCCCCAGGATAACTGCCGCAGTGCTGTAGATCAGTGTATTTTTATTTACTTCCGCATATGTGTTAAAGAAATAGGAAAGCAGGTTGATCCCGCCGATGATGATCAGGATGATACCCATCACAATACACAGGATCTTCAGAGATGCCTCCGGCCAGATCAGCATGATCAGGCCTGCCACGATCAGCAGTATTCCGTCAAGTCCATGGGTCTTTAAGGCGGTCTTTATTTTTTCTGACATGATTCCCTCCTGTTATGATTGATTCTTACCGGCTTGCCGGTTGAACTGATTTTACCACAGTCACAGCAAAATCTGAATCGAAATACAAAAGAAAAACAGACTGCTGCAGTATCTTGCTGCAGCAGTCTGCGAAACGGAAAAACAGAACCTGTTTTCAAGTTATTAGAATAGGGAGAGTTTAAATAGCAAGACAAAACAGTTTCTTTGCATTTTTCCAGTTTACCTGTTCCTTTTCGTTTTCTGTAAGTCCCAGGCTGTCCAGCAGTTCTGTCTGATAAAACGGCTCTACAAAAGGATAATCCGTTCCATACATGGCTCTGTCCAGTCCCAGATAAGACTTGAAGTATGTAAGGACCTTCAGGGAAGGATTGGCCAGATCAAACCAGACCTGCCCGCTGAACAGGGTATCCAGCACGGTCCGTTTATCCGGATCAATGAATCTGCGTACCGCCGGAGGAACATATCCCAGGCGGCCGTCCAGGATCGGCATGATGCCGCCCGCGTGCGGGATCACCACATTCAGCTGCGGATAACGATCCAGGATCCCGCTGTAGCAAAGTCTCATGAAGGCAAATGCCGTATCGATGACAAACGATGTATTTGCCACCATCCCGTATGCACCGATCGCTTCATGCCACATGGGGACCGTGGGATGGATGAACAGCGGCAACGCGTTTTCCGCACAGGTTTTATAGATCTCTTCCAAAGAAGGATCGTCCACCTGCAGCTGCCCCAGCCTGGTGAACAGCATAACCCCCTTCAGATCCAGTTCTTTGATCCTTCGGATCTCTTCACAGGCTTTTTTCGGACTTCTCCAGGGAAGAAATCCCATTCCGGCAAAACGCCCCCCGGAATTGTTCACCGTTTCGGCAGTCACTTCATTCAGCTCCGAACAAAGCAGCGCTTCCTTCTCTGCAGAGAGAAATCCGGGATCCGGGATATTGCAGCTGAGCAGGGCAAGATCCACCTGCCCCTGGTCCATCGACCGGATGATCATTTCAGGATCATACTGCATGTCCGCAAGCATAAGCTTCTGGGAACCGAAATCACACATAAGGCCGCCTTCCACCCGCATACACTTCGGGAAGGAGTTTTCACACAGATAGCGTTCTGCAGCCTTTGGGAAAAAATGGCATTGCACATCGATCCTCATAGCAGTTTCTCCTTATTTTGCCAGACGCATCTCTTCTGCTGTCTTGGAAAGGCCTTCCTCCGGAAGCCCTGCTTCTCTTCTGTAGAGTTTGTCTCTTTCCATCAGACGGGACGGCTTGAATGCCAGGGTAAGGACCGTAGCAAGTATGCCAAGTCCGAAGATGACGATCCAGACAGTGGTAAATCCGGCAGCTGCTCCGATACCGGCAACGATGATCGGGCCGAATGCGCAGATCAGGTTTGCCAGCGGATTGATATAGCTGTATGCAGACGGGAAGTCTTCTCTCTTCCAGTACTGCGCTGCGGAAGATACCGTAAAGTTGGAAGATGCTCCCATGAAGATCTGCAGGAACCAGAAACCGATCAGGAAGACAACATTGTTCATGGTGCTGTTTCCGATGTAGCAGAAGATACCGCTTAAGATCATGAAGATATCAGAGATCAGAATCGCTTTCTTGGTACCGAACTTGGTATCGATGATACCAAGGATCCAGCTGCCTGCGCAGGCGATCGCCGCATTGACCAGAAGAAGGATCGCTCCGACAGCAGTCGGGGAAATACCGTGGTCGGTAAACGCCACATAACCGAACTGCATGAAGATCGGCATAACCTGGGTCATGACGCCGACGGCACCGATCAGCAGGATACCCTGGGGGATCGTGATCAGCCAGAAGTCAACGGTTCTTGCCATATTCTTCAGATTCCAGACAGAGCGTTTTCTGGCTTCCGCCTGTTTCTCCATCATGGCTTTTGCCACTTCCGGGGTCATGGATTTGTCATTGTCCGGATAAGCGCCGCACTGTTCCGGATACTCCTTGATAAACAGGCCGCACAGAAGGATGGCAATGAAATCCAGGATCAGCCATGGAAGCCATGCGATGATCATATTACCTCTGGAATTGGAGAGAAGATTACTGAAGATCGTAAGTCCGACGCCGTTGATCACCGGGAACGCCAGAGTTGCCAGACCCATGACTGTGCCTTTTCTTCTCGGGAACCACTGTCCCACAACCGTACTGACCATAAAGGTCGCCGCTATGATCGCGATACCGGTTGCAAGAGCCCAGGTGATCAGCCAGAGTACTTCATTGCTCCCATTCAGAGCTGTGGCAATCGTCAGAACGCCGGAGATCGTCAGCAGGATCATGGAAAGGTTCTTGACCTTTCCGGAATTGGCGATCCTCTTTCCGAAAATGAACTGGATGATAACGGAGACCACACAGACGATGGTATATACCGTCGGGACCAGGGTCGCATTCCATCCACGCACGTTGGCATTGACATTTGCCATAACATTCTGGCCGAAGTTGTTCAGTGACACATACATCACGAAGGCCAGGAACTGATAGATCAGTACGATCCATCCTCGAAAACCAAAACCGATACTTTTCTTTTGCATGTTAACCTCCTTTTATAAAGACACACATACTATGTCTTATGCAACATTGTCTTACAGCCGGAAGAGCCGTTCCGCATTCTTATGGCAGATCAGTTCCAGCTCTTCATCCGGCAGATTGCAGGCGTTCAGGCAGGCAAAGGCATCCTCCAGGGAAACGAACGGATAATCCGTGGCAAAGAGGATCCTGTCCGCGCCGATGGCTTCAATGGCGCATCGCATGGCCGGCGGCTGGTATTTCCCGCTGGTCGTGATGTAGATATTAGAGCGGAAATATTCTGACGGGCGGTGTTTTTTCAGCGGCTTCGTAAGATGCGCCATACCCGTCTCATAGCCTTCGTCCATCCGCCCCATGTAATACGGAAGCCCTTCTCCCATATGTCCTGCTATAAACTGTACCTCGGGGAAGCGGTCAAAGGTTCCGGACAGGATCAGCCGCATGACATGGGTGGCTGCCTCTATATTCCAGCTCCAGATAGGACCGCACAGTTCATACATGCCGTCAAACATGCGCATTCCCTGCGGAAGCGTATCAAGGACATGCAAAGACAGCGGAACCTTAAGTTCCTGTGCAGCCTCCCAGACCGGATCAAACATCCGATCGTCCAGATACCGGAAGTACTGATGTCCCTGCACCATGGCGCCTTTGAACCCCAGGTCCAGGATACAGCGTCTTAATTCTTCCGCCGCTGCTTCCGGGTCTGCCAGGGGAAGAGCCGCAAAACCGTAAAACCGATCCGGATGCTCCTTTACCGCCTGCGCGATGAAATCATTGCTTTCCCTGGCTGCTTCCACTGCCCGGGCAGGATCATCGATCGCCTGCACGGAAGGAGACCCGCTTGAAAGGATCTGGATGTCCATTCCGACAGCATCCATTTCCGGAAGACGGAACTTTTCTACCGGGGAAGACAGGCGGGGAAACACATTTTTGATCATAAGATCCATATCCATCATTTCGGGGCGCTGGGTTTTCTGTGCCCATTCCATACGGACGCCTCCGAGAAACGGGGGCTGATAGTGTTCTTCAATACCGATATATTTCATGTCCGGACTCCTTTTCCACGAAGAAACAGCAGTTTATATCATATGGATTATAGCAATCTGCCAATTTTTGCAGAAATTCCATTATTTTGGGTTTGCCATGCAAATAAAACATATCTATAATAAGAAAAGACAAGCAAAGGAGGATCTGCCATGGATCTGATCAGTCTGAAACTGTTCGTCAG
>R26__coassemble_1167_pt1 | contig 13609 bp, 13 predicted proteins | sample R26__metabat2_high_PE_046 | metagenome-assembled genome bin R26
GGCACCATCTCCGACATCGGATATGATGATCTGCGGATCGGCAGCAGACCGGTCTTCACCGAGTACGACATGGCAGCGGATGAGGTTACCTTCGAACTGAGCGGAACCAGAAATCCGAACGAAGTGACTCATGAAGGATTCTTCTCCTATCGTACCTACAAGACAGCAAAATAATGCTTCGTATCCAAAAACGAGCCTGACAGACCCGGAAGATCAGACAATGATCTTCCGGGTTTTTGCTGTATTCTTTCCCGAAATTGTATTATACTGTCGGCAGGAGGATGTCTGTTATGAGGCTGTTACAGATCCGGTATTTCCTGAGTATTGCTGATACGAGAAATATTACACAGGCTGCGCAGCAGCTTTATATTTCGCAGCCGGCGCTCAGCAAGCAGATCCGGCTTCTGGAAAATGAGATCGGAGCAAAGCTCCTTCAGCGGACTCCCCGCGGCGTGGTCCTGACCGAAGCAGGAGAACAGTTTGCAAGAGACTGCCGGAAGATCCTGACCGATCTGGACAATGCCGTAATACGGGCGGCCTCCATCGAAAATCTGCAGAAACGCACGTTCCGTATCGGCTGTTTTGATGGCGCCTACATCGATGATTTTATGCCGGATCTGTACCAGAATCTGCGGGAGCAAAACCCGGATCTGCAGATACAGCTGTCACGCAAATCTATCGGAGAAAACCGGAAAGCCCTGCAGGAAGATCTTATTGACCTGATGATCGATCTGAGGTTCCCGACAAAGGATGTGAGTGAGGACAGCAAGGAGTATGACAATAAGATCCTGGTAAAAAGACACGGTGCGCTGATCTATTCGAAGGTGTCTCCATTGGCCAAAAAGAAATCTATACAGCTCAGGGATTTTGCCTCCCAGCCCCTTCTCCTTTCAAACAATATGGACAATAAAAGCATGGAATCCAGAAGTCTGGAAGAACTCCGTTCCATCGGACTTTCTGATCAGCGGGTAGAGGTTACGGACAATTTCGCTTCTTTGATGTCCAACCTGAGTATGGGACATGGCTTTGCGCTTCTTGCCGGAGATGTGGCAGAGAACAATCCGGCTCTAAAGGCATTTCCCTTGCCGGAACAATTCGGGATCTGTGTAACGGCGGTATGGAAACGCAGCAATCAGCTGGCTTGTTCCCTGATGGATGCGATAAGTTCCCGATAATCGTCCCTGTTTTCGGTGATTGCGGGCTGCTGAGGTTTCCTGTATAATATTATAATCAGAAAAAGCAGGATCAAAGCGATCTTACAATACAAGTCGATCATTTCAATGCAAGGAGGAGTTCAGAATGAAAAAAGGAATCGTTTTTCTGGTCGTACTGACCTTGATCATGGGATCCCTGTTCCCGGTTTATGCCGAGCCGCAGAAAGCGGAAACGAGATCTCCGCGTATGTCTGAAGTGATAATACCGCCGGCAGAAGAGCAGGCTGAGCCGACAGAAGAAGCGCCTCAGACTCTGGAAGGCACGGCAGGCAATGCAGCCGGAGCATTAAGCAGCCTGAGCGGGGAAGAGTCTGCACCGAAGGCAGCAGGGGCACAGGCTTCGGACGGAAGCATTACGTTAAGCTGCGATGGCTACACGGCAAAACTGGTTAAATACGGCGTTAACCAATATAATTCGGTATCCCCGGATCTGTACCTGTTTTTTGATGTGGTGAACAATTCCGATATGACCATAGACCTGTGGTTTGACGATGTGGTGCTTGACGGTGTGAAAATGCTGGGCACCGGCATCTATGATATCGCACCGGGCACGGACAGCGGTAATGATCCGGAACGTATCTGGGTCATGCCAAGAAGGGATAATGAAGAAGAAGGTTCGGAAGCAATCCTGGACCCGCATATTCTGCAGGGAACGCTGATGCTGGAGGATGCGGATTCCGGTGACGATCTGGCATTGATGGAAGTGACCATCGATCTCAGTCTTCTGGACAGCGTCTGGAATGATTTCCGGACCGATGATTATGAACCTTCGCCGCAGACCGATCCGGGCCCTGGCGATTATACGCCGGCTCCTTCTTACAATACCCTGTTTGAGGGTTCCTCCGGTGAAGCTGTCCGGAAAATGCAGGAGAAACTGATCGAACTGGGGTATCTGTATGATGTCGCGGATGGTAATTTCGGTCCTAGAACAGCAGCGGCTGTGAAAGATTTCAATGAAGCCAATGGACTGGACGGCGGAACAGTTGCAGATTATACCATGCAGAACCTGCTGTTCAGCGGGTTGGCGAATCCTTATACGGAACCGTGGATCCCGCTGACGATCGGCTCGTATTTCGAATGGGATCCAATCCCGGAAGTCAATACATTCTTCTTCAAAGTGGAAGTGACCAATCACTCCAGGACCAGAACCATCAAAGGATATGAGCTTAGTGTTTACTATACAAATGTATGGGGCGAAAAACTGGACGGCGGCGTAACCTATACACAGACAATGACGCAGAGCGTTTTGCCGGGACAGACGCTTTACAGCGCTACCTTTAATCTGGGGAACTGGTATTCCGTGGACACGGTATGGGTCGGAGTTTCCAGGATCGTCTTCGACGACGGCGAGATCCGGGATGCCTACGATGTTGATTACTACAGCTGCGTTTTGCCGAGCCGGATTGGGAACTGACAAATAGATTATCATCGTGATAAAAGATCACCTCAGGGGCAACCAGAGGTGATCTTTTTGCTGATTCATTCAAATAAGAATAGTTGGAAGTCGCAATTTCAATATTTTTTTCAAACAAGAATAGTGATCTATTCTCGTTTGGTTTGTTTCGCAGATTTAAGAATACTTTTCCTATGAAAATTATTCTTTTTCTGAACATTATTCCGAAATAAGAATAGTACACTATTCTTATTTGGCGTTTATTTTAAAATTGCGGAACTTCCTTCTGTCCCGCAAACAAAAGCACGTATTCATCAATATGCAGGATATATGGATGAACAGAACGATAGGGACCGAAGCCGGCGCCTTCCATATATTTGCCGGTCCGGTGGATATCGAGCTCTTCGTCTGTGATCGGAGAGTATGTCCCGCAGCTGAACAGCCGGATCTCCTGATCCATGGTGACGTACTGCAGAAACTCCCCATTGTTGAAGAAGATCCAGACGGTATCCAGATTATCCTTGTTAGTGGTAAAAGTCGGGTGGGGCTGTTTTCTCAGGGCGGCCAGGATCATGCAGACTTCCGAGCTGTTATCGGAAACGCTAAATGCATCTTCCGGCGACACCAAATAATCGGGAAGAAATCCTTCCGCCAGTGCTTTGGAAGCGCCGCAGTATGTAAAGATCAGAAATAAGGAAAGCAATAACAGAACGATTTTCTTCATGGCAGGTCTCTCCCCTATAGATCAGATGGTTTACAAAGCAAGTATATCGTGTGCAACGAGAAAAGTAAATGACCCCATAAAGTATCAGATATGCCTGCTGTGTGAACAGCAGAGCATATATACTTTAAGGGGCAGGTCTGATAAAATGAAACCGACAGCATTGGACGAACACAAAGGAGGAAGGATATGAAGCACGTATTCGCTATCATAATGCTGATACTGGCGGCTTTGCTTGCCCGGTGCTCTGTTCCGGAATTTACAGCACCGGAAGGTCCTGCGATCCCTGATGATACGGAAGTTTCTGAGAGTCCTGTGATCCCGGATACCTTACAGCCGGGCGGAAAGAGCGGGAAAGGTACCGTGCCCGCAGCGGAAGATGAAATCGCCGGACTGCTTGGCTACTGGAGAAGCGGATCCTCTTATTACATGGAGATCGGGGAAGAAGAGCTTATCATTCGTGACTCCATGAAACGACCGATCATGGAAACCGGCTATGAAGCGGTGAAATATAATGAGAAGCTGTATCTGCATCCGCAAGAGGATTTCTTTACTTATCCGAATCTGGCGGAACCATATGCAACGGTGACAGAACTTTATTGCGAAGATGGAACGATCTATCTTCATTATTATCATCATTACATGCCGGATGAAACAAAGGAAGCGGTTTTCGAGGCAACAGAGGAAGGACCTTTTGACAATATCCTGATCCGGGACGATGAATATCTGGAGGAGCTGCAGGGCAGATGGCAGGAGGATCCGTCCGGCTTTTCTGTTCTTACGATCGATGGAAACCATATGACTGTCGGATATGAATCAGACGGGGAATACATTGTCCTGGATGAAATGGATATTCATGTGATCTCTTACAGGTACGCCCCGGAACGGGTGTATCTGATCCAGGACGACCTGATCGAAACGGAATTCTATGGGTTTACCCAGTTTGAATATCTGAACGGAAGACTCTGTGCGAATGAAATGGTCATGGATGCGGATTGGGATACCAGTGTTGAGTTTGTTAAGACCGAAGAGTAATACAAGCGGATCCTCTTGCGCATTCACTGCGTGCTGAGTACAATCGGACCGAAGGACGGAAAGATCCCGGAGGAGAAAGAAGTATACAAAAGATGATGAATATCAGATCGATTGCGGAACAGATCATGGCAGAAGCCGGCAAGGTCATTCTTGGTAAAGAGGACCGGATCCGGATGATCGTCATGGCGATATTTGCCGGAGGACATATCCTGCTGGATGATGTACCCGGAACAGGCAAGACCACGCTGGTGAAAGCACTAGCAATTGCTTTGGGCTGCCGATCGGGCAGGATCCAGTTTGTTCCGGATATGCTGCCCAGCGATATTATCGGCATGAATATCTACAACCAGAAGACCAGGGAGTTTGAACTCAGGGTCGGACCTGTTATGACCAACATCCTGCTGGCGGACGAGATCAACCGGGCAATCCCCAGAACCCAGTCTGCACTCCTGGAAGCAATGGAAGAGAACCAGATTTCCATTGACGGAGGACTTATCTCTCTTCCGCAGCCGTTTATTGTACTGGCTACCCAGAACCCGGTGGATGCGGAAAATACCTTCGCCCTGCCGGCTGCTCAGATGGACCGGTTCCTGATCAAGCTGAGCCTGGGGTATCCTTCTGCGGAGTCGGAAAAGGAAATGCTGAAACGTTCCGGCGACGGGCTGGACTTCAGTATTCTGCAGCCGGTCACTTCACCGGAAGAGATCCTGGCAGTGCGAAAAGAATTGAATGCTGTCAAAGTCTCTGATCTGGTGATGGACTATATCGTTGCCATCGGCAATGCCACAAGGTGCCATCCGCATCTGAAAGCCGGCGCCAGCCCGCGTGCGGCAAAAGCCCTTTACAGGGCGTCCAAGAGCTGGGCAGCCATGGACGGCAGGGACTATGTCACGCCGGATGACGTCAAGGATATCGCTGTTCCGGTTCTTGCTCACAGGCTGGTCCTTAAAAATACCGTAAACCGTTCGGAAGGAAACGAGCAGGCTTTGATCCGTTCAATCCTGGAGGAAGTGAAAGCATCTCCAACGGAAGAAGAGGTATACAGAGCCCTGACCAAGGAGTAGTTATTTGAGAAACAGGCTTGTAGGAAATAAATCCAGCTATCTGGTCTTCTGGCCGGTCATCGCATTTCTGGGAGCAGCAGCGATCGCCGGCTTTCTTTTTAAACTGCAGGTTTTGGCGTTTGCCGCTGCAGTTTTGTTCCTGCTGGCGCTGGTCTGCCGGATCTGGATCATACAGGCAGGTAAAAATATGGAATTTCTGATGGTGGGAGAGTCCTCGGGTCTTTATCCCGGTCAGAAAAGCGATTTTGTATTTCATGTCAAAAATAACAAGCTTGTCCCTGTTCTGTGGGCGGACCTGTTCTATCCCCTGGGTAAAGATCTGTGCATTATCCCGGAAGAGACCAGGCCTGCGATGGAATGGGAAAAGCTTCTGCTCAAGGAAGCCGGAGCATCGCAGGAGTTGGTGGGTGAGAGTCATCTGTCTTCCTTTTCCTGGTATGAGGCAAAAACCGTGACCGTACAGTGGACTGCCCGGCATCGCGGACTCTATTCCAACACCGGGTGGAGTCTTCGTACCGGAGACGGTTTTGGCCTTGGGCAGACTGAACAGAAGCTGAACAGAGGATATCTGAGGGAAATGGCGGTATTTCCGGAACGGATCCCGGTCAACAGCGATTATTTTGTAAAAAATGCATGGAACAGCGATACCGGTACCCGCGGAGTCCTGGAAGATCACACTGTGATCCGGTCGGTCAGGGATTATCAGCAGGGAGACAATGTGAAACACATCAACTGGAGACTGGCTGCCCGGGGGCTTCCTCTCAGTGTAAATCTGTACGAAGAGATCCTTCCGCAGAATACCTTTTTTATCTTTGACGGCGAAAGCTTTTCAGGGCCTGATCCTCATAGGGAAGAAATGGAAGAAGCTCTCTGCGTGATCGGTTCTGCCGCTGCTTCCCTGGGGGAACGCAATATCCGCTGTGCATTGAGTATGAGCGAAGGCTGCTACAGCAAAGTCTATCAAAATGTTCAGGGAAATGCGGATCCCAGGCAGCTTTTGTGGGCTCTGGCGGCTTATCAGCCTGCTGAGCCGGTAAAGGATGACTCCAACAGGATCGTCCGGCAGAACCCCGGTTTTGATCGGTCGTTTGTCTGGGAAGAAGCACATAAAGCCGGCAGCTGCTACTATTTTGTCTATGATCCGGATCTTAGCGACCGGGACCTGCTCAGCCTGATCGGGGAAGAAAAAGTGACTCTCCTTTCTTATCTTCCCGGCAACCCATCCGGAAAGTATCGGCTGAGAACAGTCAGAAGCCTGATCCTGAAAGGAGGAGAATGATGGAAGGTAGACATCCGTTTTCCGGCATCATGCTGCAGCTTTCCATCGCCGGGATCGGCTGCATGCTGTATAATATTCCGACCTGGAAAAGTGAAAAAATCCCCGTGTTTCTTTACGTTCTTCTTTTTGCCTATGGTCTGATCAGCTGGAGCCTGAACGCTGCTTTCCTGCGAAAAGAGCGGACAATAGGGACTGCCGTCCTGTTTAATACCCTGCAGATCTGCGCGGGATGGACTGCGGCGTTTCTGCTGCGGCAGATCACAGGCCTTCCTTCCGGGATCTTTATCGGTATCATTTTATTCCTGCTGTCTCTGATCTCTTTCAAAACGATCGCAGGAGGAATACGCCTTAACTGGCTGATGCTGTGTTTTGATGTGTCTGCTGTACTGGTCCTGATCTGCTCTCTGTTTATCGGAATGGGAAATGGGCAGGGATCTGGCCTGATCCCGGGAATCTTTGGCGCTGCGGCTGCTTTTGCCGGTCTGGCCACTGCAAGAACCGGAGGTCAGATCGCGGGAAGGGACCGGTTGATGATCGTATTACTGGTTTTTCTGATCATCCTGGCAGCGTTCCTGATCTGCAGCCTGGCCGGCGGAGCCCTGGGTGCAGGTGCTGCAGGCGCTATTTCAGGGATCGGCGCGTTCTTCCGGCTGCTGTGGGATCTGATCCGGCGTTTTTTCCAGTATCTGAGCCGGTTCTTCAAACAGGAAATATCTGAAGTGTCAGAGATGGATATGGGGCCGGGATTCAGTCTGGAAGGTGCACAAGGCGGGGAAGAAGCGCAGTTCTCTATTATCCCGCTGCTGGTCCTTGCCGGAATACTGGTTCTTGCCGGTGTGATCGTCTTTACGGCTTTGTTCCGCAGGCATCGGATTTCCGGGGACAGGAAAACACGTGCCGTTCGCCGGCAGGCAGTGGTCTCGGACCGTGTATCCCTTTTGAAGGCGCTTAAGATCTGGTTTGGGAAAATACGCCGGCATCTGGAGATCCGTTTCTATTTCATAAAGAACAGAAATACCCCGGCCGGCAGGTTCTTCCGGCTCGTCCGTTCCGCGGGAAGGAGTGGCCATGCCCTGGTGAAAGGGGAGACTCCCAGGGAGTTTCTGGAACAGTATATCGAAAGCCTGAAACCGGAGGACAAAAGGATCCCGGAACTTCAGAAACTGGCAACGGAACTGGAACTGCAGCTGTACCGGTAACTGCCTGCATGAAGCAAGATCCGGTATCCCGGGGATATTACAGAAAAACGGCAGAATATGTGATTGCAGCCTGCGGTTTTCCTTGCCAAGCGCCCGTTCAGTTGCTATACTCTAAGTTGCTGAAAAAACGGCAAAAGGAGAAATGATACACCATGAAGATTTTATACAATAACGGACAGGCAAGCGAATGCCCTCCGGAACTGGAACAGGAAGTACTCCGCCACTCGGCAGCACATATTATGGCACAGGCAGTGAGCCGTCTGTATCCCGAGGCAAAGTTTGCGTATGGTCCGGCTACGGAAAAGGGCTTCCACTATGATATTGATCTGGGAGAACGCACCATCAGTGAAGAGGATCTTCCGGCGATCGAGCAGGAAATGAAAAAGATCGTGAAGGAGAATCTTCCTTTCAAGGTCTATGCACTGCCCAGAGCGGAAGCGATCCAGTTGATGAAAGACCGGGGTGAGATCTATAAGGTCGAGCATATCGATGACCTGGCGGAAGACGCTGTGATCACCTTCTATCAGCAGGGCGATTACATTGACATGTGTGTGGGGCCGCATCTCACTTATACGAAAGCGCTGAAGGCATTTAAGCTGACCAATGTATCCGGTGCCTACTGGAAGAACGATCAGAACAACAAGATGCTGACCAGACTGAACGGCGTGGCATTCAAGACCCAGGAAGAACTGGAAGAATATGAAGTCGCCGTCAGAGAGGCAAAAGCCCGCGACCACCGCCGCATCGGCAAGGACATGAGACTGTTTATGACCGACGACCTGGTAGGAAGGGGACTGCCGATGTTCCTGCCGAAGGGCTATACCATCTGGCAGGAGCTGGAAGATTACATCAAGGACAAAGAGCGTGCGCTCGGCTATCAGCACGTGCTTACCCCCTGTGTGGGTACCGTCGGTCTGTATGAGACCAGCGGACACTGGGAGCATTATCGGGATAATATGTTCCCGGTCATGGATGTGGAAGGCGAGAAATTTGTTCTTCGTCCGATGAACTGCCCGCATCATATGATGATCTATGCAAACCGGATGCATTCCTACCGGGATCTTCCGCTGCGTATCGGTGAGATCGCTCACGATTTCCGGTTTGAACCCAGCGGAACACTGAAGGGCATTGAAAGGGGACGCCATTTCTGCCAGAACGATGCTCATCTGTTCGTCACACCGGAACAGATCAAGGACGAGGTCAGCAGTGTTGTAGACCTGATCTTTGATGTTTACAAGGATTTCGGTATTACGAATTACCGCTGTGTACTGTCCCTGAGAGACCCGGAGGACAAGGTTAAATATCACCAGGACGATGAAATGTGGGAAAAGGCAGAAAGCGCCCTGCGTGAAGTCCTGACGGAACTGGGTATCCAGTTCACGGAAGAGATCGGCGAAGCAGCATTTTACGGTCCTAAACTGGATGTCAATGTGCAGCCGGCTGTAGGAGCGGAATATACACTGTCTACCTGCCAGCTGGATTTCTGCCTCCCGGCCAAGTTCCAGCTTACCTACACAGACAAAGATGGAAGCGAGAAGACGCCGGTCGTTCTGCACCGTGCGATCCTCGGAAGCCTCGACCGATTCATGGCCTATCTGATCGAAGAGACCAAGGGCATTTTCCCGACATGGCTGGCTCCGGTTCAGGTCAAGGTCCTGCCGGTTTCCGAAAAGAGCCTGGATTATGCGGAAAAAGTCTACGGTGAACTGCGCCGGGCACGTATCCGCGCCGAGCTGGATGACCGCAATGAGAAGATCGGCTACAAGATCCGCAGTGCAAGACAGGATGACAAAGTCCCGTATATGATCATCGTAGGCGAAAAGGAAGTGACAGAAGGCAATATCTCCGTACGTGACCGTGCCACCGACCAGACCAATTCCTATGATCTGCCTGCATTTATCGAGAAACTGCAGCAGGAGATCAGAGACCACGTCCGGTAAACGCTCGTGTAAAACCACAGAATATGTCCGCAGCTTTACAAGCTGCGGACTTTTTTATATCCCGGTGCAACGATTTGCCGGGTATGCGTGATTTTTGAGCTTAAAATAGCCGAAAAATCGTTCATACCAGGCATTTTATTGCATTTTTTCACTGAAAATCGTTCATACCCGGCAAATCGTCGCAGGGACTTTAAAAACCATTCATACCTGGAAAATCATTGCAAAACAGTCTTTATTTATCATGTGGTGCTTTACGTGGCTAAAGGAATCTGCTAATATAGTTGCAGCCCGGACACCTTTATTCCGGGCCCCAGTGTCCGCTATATGCGGATATCATATATAAGCCGGCGGCTTCGCTGCCGGCGGAGTGAAGGAGGAGGCGCCATGCCGCAGGAAGACGAACAGCGCGATGTTTTTTCGCCGGAGGATCATCCATGGCTGTCACTGCCGGACGATTCCCTGGATGAAGCACTGAGATACAGCCTGGACGAGATCCGGATCGCGTAAAACCAGATATCGACATCGATTATTTGCAGAACATGGTGTTCTCACTCAGAGAATACAGATATACTGTCCCCTCAGAAACCGGGAGATCTATCCTTATCATTTAAGGACAGATCTTTTTTTCTGCAGATTTCCTGCCGGATCGCGGTGAGGATTGCAATCTTATCCGGTTCGGATATACTAAAAGAAACAGATCCTGCCTGCGGCGGATGCAGGGAACTGATCCAGGTTATTTTGCAGAAGGTAATATCATGAAAATCGTATGTTACGGAGATTCCAATACTTATGGCTGGGACCCCAGCTATTTTTCCGGCAACCATTATGCCCATCCCTGGCCGGAGCGGATGGCGCAGATAACGGGGCATGAAGTGGTAAACTGCGGGGAGCCGGGCAGAACCTTGCCGTTCAGAAAGGAGTACCTGGACTGGTTCTGCAGGGATGTGCGGGCAAATGCACCGGATCTCCTGGTGATCATGCTTGGGACGAATGATCTGTTCTATGTTTCAGAGTCCACGGCAGATGCTGTGGCAGCACGCATGAAGGAGATGATCTGCTGTGCCATGGAAAACCGGCTGGCCGAAAAGATCCTGCTTCTTAGCTGTCCTCGCGTTCTGCTGATGGACAGCCATGTTATGACTGTGCTGGAAGAGATTTCCAAACGATATCGTGAGATCGCAAAAGAAGAAGGGATCGGATTTGCGGATGTATTTCGCTGGGATATTCCGCTGGCTTTTGACGGTGTGCATTTTACGGAAGACGGGCACCGGGTATTTGCGGACAAGATCAGCCGTGTGATCACAGAGAATTATTAAGCAGCATAAAGTCTGATGAGAAGGAAAGATCGGGGAAAATGAATCTGAAAAGAGAAGCTATAACGAAATATTTATCCGGGCTGGTACTGATGGGAGTGCTCCTATTCCTGCCGGCGGGGTCATTTGCTTATTGGCAGGCGTGGCTTTTGATCGGGGTCTTGTTTATCCCAATGTTTTTTGCAGGACTGGTCATGCTGAAGAGAAACCCCGAACTGCTGCAAAAAAGACTGCGGGACAGAGAAGAGCAGAATGAGCAGAAAGCGGTGATCTTCCTGAGCGGACTGATGTTTCTGGCAGCATTTATCGTGGCGGGACTTAATTTCCGGTTCAGGTGGATCGTGATGCCTGCATGGATCTGTATTGCTGCAGCAGTATTGTTTCTGCTTGGTTATCTTCTGTACTCAGAGGTGCTGCGGGAAAATGTCTGGCTTTCCCGGACGGTGGAGGTGCAGGAAAACCAGAAGGTGATCGACACCGGACTGTATGGCATCGTCCGCCATCCCATGTATCTGAGTACAGTGCTTTTGTTCCTGTCCATGCCTCTGGTACTGGGCTCGGTTATTTCTTTTGCGATCATGCTTCTGTATATTCCGCTGATCGCCCGGCGTATCCGTAACGAAGAACAGGTGCTGGAAGCGGGGCTGCAGGGATATGCGCAATATAAAAAGAAGGTCAGGTATAAAGTGATCCCGTTTGTTTGGTGAGGAAGAGAAATGAAACATTATATTATTGCAAAATTCAAAGACAGAAATGATACGGAAAGGCTTTTGCCGGAGATCAGGGAACTGTTTGCGAAGACGCTTTTTCTGGACGGCGTGGAGAAAGTGGAGATCCACAAATCCAACAGCTCCCGGGGAAACCGGTACAGCATTATGATCGAGATGACATTGACCCCGGAGGGGCTGGAACATTTCGATGCATCCGAAGTCCATCATAGATGGAAGGATCTTTACGGCAGCAGGCTGGAGAGCAAAGCGATCTTTGACTGCGAGTGAAATATATTTTAGAGCGGGACAGCATTGTCTTTAAAATGAAACAGCACCCTTATCGGGCGCTGTTTCAGGTTTGTGTTAAACGTATCACTTAAAAGGGAGTGGGTGCGGGGGACACCCGTGATTATGAAAACTGTTTAATTGCTTCCCAGCAACTGTATGTATGATACAAACAGCCCGTGAAGAAATCATGTTAAAAAAGTGAAAGGTTTGTGAACTCGGAAATTGTTATCGTCATGAAATTCACTCCGGTTTTGGCGGATTATGATATAATACTACAGGAAAAAGCTGCCGGGAGGCCAAGGAACGGAATATGAACCTAATCTATATTGTTATTGTTATACTGATCGTGATTGCCATTGTTTCCATCATCATCCGCCGGGTAAGGCACAAGGATGAAAAAACTACGGTTGACACCCGGATCATTACAAATATCTATGGGAACGCCGCAGTTCCTGATATGGAGGGGAATATAGAAGAATCCCTCAAAAACCAGAACATGCTTGATGAAGTGATGGGGGCTGTTCAGGATCTGTTTTTCGAGATCTGCGGGGAAAAAGCATTCTGTACAGAAGAGCAGAAAGATCCGGATACCGGATCCTTTTCGCTGACTTATCAGATCCAGGACTGCCCGGCGCCGGTAGTATTTGAATGCAGTCATCTCGGGACGTTCAACCTGTATTTCCGGTATGCGGATAAAATGCAGACTGAAAAAGAGCATGACAGCATCTTTTCAAAATACGATCATAAGATGGATAAAGATCATATCAGAGAAGCGCTCCGGCTGCTGCTTTCGGTAAAACACTGAAGGAAAGGAACATCTCAATGGAATACAGACATGTCGTTCAGTATTATGAAACCGATAAAATGGGGATCACCCATCATTCCAACTATATCCGTTGGATGGAAGAAAGCAGGGTGGATTTTTTGGCAAAGATCGGATGGCCGTTTGAAAGACTGGAACAGCAGGGCTTTGCCTCACCTGTGACAAAACTGGAATGCAAATTTGTGAGGCCGTCTACCTTTGCGGATGCGATCACGATCCATACATGGGTCAAGGATTTTGACGGTGTCATCCTGACATTTGAATACAAGATGGAAAAGCAGGACGGGACCGTGGTCTTTGTGGGGGAAAGCAAACACTGCTTTGTGAATCTGGAAGGAAAACCCATCAGGGCATATAAGGCGTGTCCGGAATTCTGTGAGGAACTGCAAAAGCATAAAGAAGAAAATGATATGAATTAGGCGGACCGGGAACCGCAGAAGGAGGACATAACAATGAAACTGACATTCATCGGAGCAGACCATGAAGTAACAGGATCCTGCACGCTGATCGAAGCCTGCGGGAAACATATCCTGGTGGACTGCGGGCTGGAGCAGGGAAGAGATCTTTATGTCAACTGTGAGATCCCTGCAGCTCCGTCCGACATTGATGCACTGCTGCTGACCCATACGC
>R26__coassemble_1169_pt1 | contig 13589 bp, 10 predicted proteins | sample R26__metabat2_high_PE_046 | metagenome-assembled genome bin R26
TATTGAGACAGAATGATGCAGCATCAGGACATGGAAAGGAGTTACACATGGCAAGCACTGATATCGGAGTAGACCTGGGTACTGCCAGTGTTTTAGTATATATTACAGGAAAAGGCGTTGTTCTCAAGGAGCCCTCTGTTGTGGCTTTTGACAGAGACACCAAAAAGATCAGGGCGATCGGCGAAGAGGCACGTCTCATGATCGGCAGAACGCCGGGCAATATCGTTGCGATCAGACCGCTGAGACAAGGCGTGATCTCCGATTATACCGTTACGGAAAAAATGCTGAAGCATTTTATCCAGAAGGCGATCGGAAAGAGGACCTTTAAGAAACCCAGGATCAGCGTCTGTGTTCCCAGCCGTGTTACGGAAGTGGAGAAAAAGGCTGTGGAAGATGCCGCTTACCAGGCAGGTGCCAGGGAAGTGGCTGTTATCGAGGAACCGATCGCAGCCGCCATCGGTGCCGGGGTGGATATCACAAAACCCTGCGGAAACATGATCGTGGATATCGGCGGCGGGACAACGGATATCGCGGTGATTTCCCTCGGAGGCATTGTCGCCAGCACATCCGTTAAGATCGCAGGCGATGATTTTGATGAGGCCATAGTCCGTTATATGAGAAAGAAGCACAATCTCCTGATCGGTGAGCGTACGGCGGAAGAGATCAAGATCCAGATCGGTACGTGCTACCCGGATGGAGAAGAAATGAGCATGGACGTCAGAGGAAGAAACCTGGTATCCGGTCTTCCCAGGCGTGTGACGGTCACCTCCGCTGAGACGGAAGAAGCGCTCAGGGAGTCTGTCAGCCAGATCATTGAAGCCATCCATGAAGTGCTTGAGAAAACACCCCCGGAACTTGCCGCGGATATCGCGGACAGAGGGATCGTGATGACCGGCGGAGGGTGCCTATTAAGAGGGCTGGAGCAGATCATTGAAGACAAGATCGGCATCAACGCCATTACGGCAGAGGATCCCATGCTCTGCGTCGCTATCGGAACAGGTATGTTTGTGGAATACCTGAGCGGCGACAAGACGCTGTCGTAACGATCTGCAACACACGGAGCGAAACGTACGGAGCTGCTTTTTCGGAAAGGCAGCTCTTTTTTTACAACAGGATCATCTTGGAAGCGATAAAAGGATATATCGAAAAGATCATATTTCGGAGCAGACAGACCGGTTTTACGGTGTTCAGCCTGGAAACAGACGGCGTGGAAACGGTATGTGTAGGCGAGTTTGCGGATATCCATGCCGGAGAGTTCATGGAACTGTCCGGGGATTATGTGATGCATCCCAGGTTCGGGCGGCAGTTCCGGGCCGAGACCGCCAGGATCATCATCCCGGAAGATCTTCTGTCAGTGGAACGGTATCTGGGAAGCGGGGCAATCAAAGGGATCGGCACGGTCACGGCGAGAAGGATCATTGAAATGTTCGGCGAGGACACCATGCGGGTCATGGAAGAAGAACCGGAGCGCCTTGCCCAGGTGAAAGGCATCTCCAGGAGAAAAGCGCAGGAGATCGCTGCTGACATGGAGGAAAAGAAGGATCTGCAGAATGTCTGTATTTTCCTCGGACGATACGGGATCGCCAATTCACTGGCAGTTAAGCTGTACGGTCTGTATGACCGGGAAATCTATACGATCATCCGGGATAATCCATATCAGCTGGCGGACGAAGTCACCGGGATCGGCTTTCGGACAGCCGACCGGATCGCTTTCAATGCCGGGATCAGAAGGGACAGCGACTACAGGATCAAGGCCTGCATCATTTATGTTCTGCAGAAAGCACTGGAGGAGGGTCACGTCTATCTGCCGGAGGAGATGCTGAAACATCATGTCATGACAGAACTGGCACCGGAGACAGTAGATGGGATCTGTGAAGTGGAGGACCAGGATCTGGAACGCTGCCTGATGGACCTGACGGTGGATTCCAGGATCCTGATCCGCAGCTCGGAAGAGGAACCGCAGATACGGCAGATCTACTATTCCCAGAACTATTACACCGAGCTGTATATTGCCAGGTATATGACTGATCTGAACCTGCATGCCGATATAGAGGAAGAAAGGATCGAACAGCGGATCGCAGGGATCGAAGCGAAAGAGCAGATCACCCTGGATGACCTGCAGAGAAAAGCCGTCCGGTGCGCTGCGGACTCCGGCATTCTGATCATCACCGGCGGACCGGGAACAGGAAAGACGACGACGATCAACTCCCTGATCCGTTTTTTCGAAGACGAAGGAAAGGAGATCCTGCTGGCAGCGCCGACCGGAAGGGCTGCCAAGCGCATGACGGAAGCGACAGGCCGCGAAGCCAAGACGATCCATCGGATGCTGGAACTTTCCAATGAACTGACGGATTCTTCTGCAGGCGCCAGATTCAACCGGAATGAAGAAAATCCTCTGGAGGCTGATGTGATCATTGTGGATGAAATGTCCATGGTGGATATTTTCCTGATGAACGCTCTTCTGCGGGCGATCCGGCCGGGAACCAGGCTGATCCTGGTGGGAGATGCGGATCAGCTTCCTAGCGTAGGACCGGGAAATGTGCTGAAGGATCTGATCGAAAGCGGTCTGTTTGCAACGGTCAGGTTGGAGAAGATCTTCCGGCAGGCACAGGAAAGCGAGATCGTGGTGAACGCCCATAAGATCAACCGGGGAGAGCCGATCACGCTCAGAACAGACAGCAGGGATTTTATCTTTATTGAAAGAATGCATTCGCAGGCAGTTGCGAGTGCCGTGCTGGCCCTGGTAAAGGACAGGCTGCCGGCTTATGTCGGAGCAGATATCAGGGACATCCAGGTGCTGTGTCCCATGAAAAAGGGAGACCTTGGTACCCAGCGGCTGAACCTGTTCCTGCAGGAAAGCCTGAACCCTCCGGAGCCCGGGAAAAAAGAGATCAGTCTGGGCGCATCCATGAAGCTGCGGGAAGGAGACAAGGTCATGCATATCAGGAACAACTATGATCTGGAATGGACCATGTATACTTCTTCCGGGATCCCTTATGATTCCGGCATGGGGATCTTTAACGGCGACATCGGGGTGATAAAGACGATCAATGAACGCAGTCAGATGATGGAAGTCGTCTTCGACGACGGAAAGCATGTGATCTATCAGCCGGAACAATTGGAAGAAGTGACGCTGGCGTATGCGACGACGATCCATAAGGCGCAGGGCAGCGAGTATTCAGCGGTCGTTATGCCGCTCCTTTCAGGTCCGGAGATCCTGATGAACCGGAATATCCTGTATACCGGTGTTACCAGGGCCAGAAACTGTGTCGTGATCGTAGGAAGCGCAGCCACGGTGCATCGAATGGTGGACAATATCCGGGAACAGCGAAGATACAGCGGCCTGAAAGACCGGCTGAAAGAAGTCAGACACAGGATCCTTTGAAACAAAGAAAACAGATCGGAAAAACAGGTACGGTTTTTTGGAAACAGGCCGGAGACAGGGCGGTCAGCCTTTTGTTCCCCAGGGTCTGTCCTTTATGCGGCAGGATCCTGCCGCCGGTTCAAAACACTCTTTTGACATCCGGGGACAATCCATATATCTGCAGGGACTGCTATAGGGAACTGCATTTTCCGGAAGAACCGCTGTGTTTTTTGTGTTCCAGACCGATCCGGGATGAGACGGAGGCGTATTGCCGGAACTGTGCCATGACCGTTCATTATTTTGATCAGGGGAAAGCGCTTCTGATGCATGATGAAGCAGCCAAAAAGATCCTTTATGACCTGAAATACCATAACCGCCGGGACAATGCCCGGATGCTTGCCTTTGAAGCAGCCAAACGGCTGCAGGAATGGATCGGACAGATAAAGCCGGATGTGATCATCCCGGTCCCTCTCCACAGAAAGAGACAGCTGGAAAGAGGCTACAACCAGGCACAGCTTCTGGCAGGCAGGCTTTCGGAGATCCTTGCTTCCGAAAAGATCTTTATTCCTGTAGACAGCCGCTTTCTGGTGCGGGTCAGAAAAACATCTGCCCAGAAACAGCTGCAGAGCGCACAGCGCATAGAAAACATCAAAGGGGCTTTTGAGATCAGCTACAGGGAAGATCCCGGAAAATATAAAAACCGCACGATTTTGCTGGTGGACGATATCTATACCACGGGCACGACCATTTCCGAATGTGCAAAGGTCCTGAAAGAGACAGGCGCCGGGAAAGTCTTTTTCCTGACGTTCAGTATAGGATGATACAATGGATGATACAAAGATCCTGGCCGGGCGGCTGAGGGAGCTGGCCGACCGGTCATATAACAGCTGCATCTTTACGTTTACGGAGTTCCTCGGGGAGGCCCAGCTGGACCTTCTTCTTCGTATGGAAAGGGAACTTTCCTATGCCGGGATCGAACTGTATGGAGGGATGGATTGCTCTGACCGGGTAGTCGCACGGTTCGGCAGGGAATCGGAACTGGGATATGATATGGAATTTCCCATCGTATGTCTGAAGATCAGTCCGCTTTCGGAACAGTTCGGGGAGGAACTGACCCACAGAGATTATCTCGGAGCGCTGATGAACCTGGGGATCAAAAGAGAGCTGCTGGGAGATATCATCCTGTACGGGAAAGATGCGTATCTGTTCTGCCTTGATCATATCGCGGATTATATTAAGAACAGCCTTCTGAGGGTCCGGCACACCAGCGTTTCTGTGGCTCCTGCCGAAGGGATCCCGGAAAATGCCGGCCCCAGGATCCAGGAACAGCATGTAGTCGTAACTTCTGTCCGGCTGGATGCCGTGATCGCCAGGGTCTGGAATCTGTCGCGGACACAGAGCCAGGATCTGTGCCGTGAAGGAAAAGTGTTTGTAAACGGAAGGCAGCGCCAGAACGGCAGTCAGGACCTGAAACCGGAGGACAGGATCTCGGTCCGGGGGTTTGGAAAGTTTATCTATGCGGGAGAAGAGAACGTTACGGGGAAAGGACGTTTCCGGATCCTCATCTGGCTGTTTGTGTAGCAATACCGAAAAAAAGAACAATTATTTATTGACAATCATTTGGAAGATGAAGTATAGTAATTAGGCGCGCGCGAAGGCGCACTGTATTTTTCATGCGTCATGCGCCGTTATCTACAATAATCAGGAAAGGAGAATAATATGCCTACATTTAACCAGTTAGTGAGAAAGGGCAGACAGACTGCTGTCAAGAAATCCACAGCTCCGGCACTGCAGAAGAGCTTCAACTCCCTGCGCAGGAAAACCATGGATTCCCCGTCACCGCAGAAGCGCGGCGTCTGCACAGCAGTAAAGACAGCGACACCTAAGAAGCCGAATTCCGCTCTTAGAAAGATCGCCAGAGTCCGTCTGTCTAACGGTATCGAAGTTACAAGCTATATCCCGGGCGAAGGACACAACCTTCAGGAGCATAGCGTTGTACTGGTTCGTGGCGGAAGAGTAAAAGACCTTCCCGGTACCAGATACCATGTTATCAGAGGCACATTGGATACCGCAGGTGTTCAGGGACGTATGCAGGCCCGCAGCAAATACGGTACCAAGAGACCGAAGAAGAAATAATGATAACATTCGGAACTGTGTGCCCGGTCTGAGGCGTGCAGTCCCAACTTACAATTGAACATTGGTTGCTGGATAGTAATCATATTATTCTTTGGCACAGAGTTTCCGGAAGAAGAAACTCTGCGCCCCTTCTGAAATAATTCTATTATGTCCGGCACCGACACCAAGAGTGAGTACCTGTGATTTAATTTTTTAGTTAAGGAGGGAAGAAACGTGCCACGTAAAGGACATACCCCAAAAAGAGACGTATTGGCGGATCCGCTGTACGGGAGCAAAGTTGTAACTAAGCTTATCAACCAGATCATGCTGGATGGTAAGAAGGGCGTAGCACAGAAAATCGTTTACGGTGCGTTTGGTCGTGTAGAAGAAAAGAGCGGCAAGCCTGCTCTTGAAGTATTCGAACAGGCACTGAATAACATTATGCCTCAGCTTGAGGTAAAAGCCAGAAGAATCGGCGGCGCTACCTATCAGGTTCCTATGGAAGTAAGACCTGAAAGACGTCAGGCATTAGGCCTTCGCTGGCTGACCACTTTCTCCAGGGCAAGATCTGAGAAGACCATGGAAGAAAGACTGGCTAACGAGATCATGGATGCATCCAATTCAACCGGCGCATCTGTGAAGAGAAAAGAAGATATGCACAGAATGGCAGAGGCCAACAAGGCATTTGCTCATTACAGATTTTAATTAGGAGGGAAAATGGCAGGAAGAGAATATCCGCTGGAACGAACCAGGAATATTGGTATCATGGCCCATATCGACGCCGGCAAGACAACACTTACCGAGCGTATCCTGTATTATACCGGTGTAAACTACAAGATCGGCGATACGCATGAAGGCACTGCTACCATGGACTGGATGGAACAGGAACAGGAACGTGGTATTACCATTACTTCCGCAGCGACGACATGCCATTGGACTCTGGAAAAAGAAACCAAGCCGGCACCGGGTGCACTTGAGCACCGCATCAATATCATCGATACCCCGGGACACGTGGATTTTACCGTTGAGGTGGAAAGATCCCTTCGTGTACTGGATGGTGCCGTAGGTGTATTCTGCGCTAAGGGCGGTGTGGAGCCGCAGTCTGAAAACGTTTGGAGACAGGCTGACAAGTACAATGTTCCGAGAATGGCATTCATCAACAAGATGGATATCATGGGAGCCAACTTTTACAATGCAGTCAGCATGATCAAGTCCAGGCTCGGGAAAAATGCGATCCCGATCCAGCTGCCGATCGGCGCGGAAGACTCATTTGTCGGTATCGTAGACCTGTTTGAAATGCAGGCATACATCTATAATGATGAGAAGGGAGATAATATCTCCATCGTTCCGATTCCGGATGATATGAAGGATCAGTCCGAGATCTATCACGACGACATGATCGAGAAGATCTGCGAACTGGACGACGATCTGACCATGGCTTATCTGGAAGGTGAAGAGATCACCACGGAACAGCTCAAGGCTGCATTGAGAAAAGGGACCTGCGAAGGCAAAGCAATTCCTGTCTGCTGCGGAACAGCTTACAGAAACAAAGGTGTTCAGAAACTGCTGGATGCGATCATCGAATATATGCCGTCACCGGTAGATGTTCCTGCGATCCAGGGCGTGGATATGAACGGCAATGAGGTGGTTCGTCATTCTTCAGATGAAGAACCGTTTGCAGCGCTGGCGTTTAAGATCATGACCGACCCCTTCGTCGGAAAGCTGGCGTATGTCAGAGTCTATTCCGGAACACTGGATTCAGGTTCCTATACCCTGAATGCCACCAAGGGCAAGAAAGAGCGTGCGGGACGTATCCTGCAGATGCATGCCAACAAGCGTGCGGAACTTGAAAAGGTCTATTCCGGAGATATCGCGGCAATCGTAGGATTTAAGAACACCACAACAGGCGATACGGTCTGTGACGAGAAGCATCCGGTCATCCTGGAATCCATGGAGTTCCCGGAGCCGGTTATCGAAGTCGCGATCGAGCCCAAGACAAAGGCCGGCCAGCAGAAGATGGGCGAAGCCCTTCAGAAACTGGGAGAAGAAGACCCGACCTTCAAGGTTTACACGAATACTGATACCGGGCAGACGATCATCGCCGGTATGGGAGAACTCCATCTGGAGATCATCGTAGACAGACTTCTGCGGGAATTCAAAGTAGAAGCCAATGTCGGCGCGCCGCAGGTTGCCTATAAGGAGACCTTCACCAAGACGGTGGAAGTGGACAGCAAGTATGCGAAGCAGTCCGGTGGCCGCGGACAGTACGGACACTGTAAAGTACGGTTTGAGCCGATGGATCCCAACGGAGAGCAGACCTTCGAGTTCGTTTCCGAGATCGTGGGCGGTGCAATTCCGAAGGAATACATCCCGGCAGTCGGCGAAGGTATCGAAGAGGCAGCCAAGGCAGGTGTTCTTGCAGGCTTCCCGGTACTCGGTGTTAAAGCGACTGTCTTCGACGGATCCTATCATGAAGTGGACTCCTCAGAAATGGCATTCCATATCGCAGGTTCCCTTGCGTTCAAGGATGCTATGAACAAGGGTGATTCCGTGCTCCTTGAGCCGATCATGAAAGTGGAGGTCAATACGCCGGAAGAGTACATGGGCGACGTCATCGGTGACATCAATGCCAGAAGAGGACGTATCGAAGGAATGGAAGATATCGGCGGCGGCCGCATGATCAAGGGATTTGTTCCGCTGTCAGAGATGTTTGGCTATGCAACAGATCTTCGTTCCAAGACCCAGGGCCGTGGTAACTACTCGATGTTCTTTGAGAGATATGAGAGAGTTCCGAAGTCGGTTCAGGACAAGATCATTAACGTTAAGAAGTAAACCTGAAACTTATAAAAAACCTAAATAAACACGTGCCGAAATGCTTGAAAAGAATAGGAATATTTAATATAATAGCAATCGGCCTTATAAGAACCTGACCCGTAACGGGTCTAAAAAAAGACCCGCTTAGGGTAAGTTTTCAAGGAGGAAATGACAAAATGGCAAAAGCTAAATTTGAAAGAGGAAAGCCGCATTGTAACATTGGTACCATCGGACACGTTGACCATGGTAAAACAACATTAACAGCAGCTATCACCAAGACTCTTCATGAGCGTTACGGACTGGGCGATTTCGTTGCATTCGATCAGATCGACAAGGCTCCGGAAGAGAGAGCACGTGGTATAACGATCTCCACTGCACACGTTGAGTATGAGACCCCGAACCGTCACTATGCACACGTTGACTGCCCGGGACATGCTGACTATGTTAAGAACATGATCACCGGTGCTGCACAGATGGACGGAACAATCCTCGTTGTTGCAGCTACTGACGGTGTTATGGCTCAGACAAAGGAACACGTTCTTCTGTCCCGTCAGGTAGGTGTACCTTACATCGTAGTTTTCCTGAACAAGTGTGATATGGTTGATGACGAAGAACTGTTAGAGCTGGTTGAGATGGACGTAAGAGAACTTCTTGACGAGTACGGATTCCCGGGAGATGACACTCCGATCATCCGCGGCAGCGCTCTTAAGGCTCTGGAAGGCGATCCGGCATGGCAGGATAAAGTTATCGAGCTGATGGAAGCTGTTGACTCTTATATTCCTGATCCGGTCCGTGATACAGATAAGCCGTTCCTTATGCCTGTTGAGGACGTATTCACCATCACAGGACGTGGTACTGTTGCTACCGGCCGTATCGAGCGTGGTGTGATCCATGTTCAGGATCCGGTTGAGATCGTTGGTATCAAAGAAGAAAAGATGAGCACCGTCTGCACAGGTATTGAAATGTTCAGAAAGCTCCTTGACGAAGGCCAGGCCGGTGATAACGTAGGCTGCCTGCTTCGTGGTATCGACAGAAAAGAGATCGAGCGTGGACAGGTTATCTGCAAACCGGGTACAGTTACATGCCATACCAAGTTTACAGGCCAGGTATACGTTCTGACCAAAGAAGAAGGTGGACGTCATACCCCGTTCTTCAACAACTACAGACCGCAGTTCTATTTCAGAACAACTGACGTTACCGGTGTCTGCAACCTGCCTGCAGGTGTTGAAATGTGCATGCCTGGTGACAACGTAGAGATCACAGTAGAACTGATCCATCCGATCGCTATGGAGCAGGGCCTTGGCTTCGCTATCCGTGAAGGCGGACGTACAGTAGGTTCAGGCAAAGTTGCTACCATCATTGAGTGATCTTAACAGACCATAATGTCTATCGTAGACCGCCGCACTTATGTGCGGCGGTCTTTTGTTGTAATCGCGCCATGAGGCGCGCTTTAATGGGGAAATACCAGTGATCTGTTGCGTTGTTACCGCATGACAGAACCAGGCGTTCGGGTATTCTTATTTTGACTATTTTTACTAAATGAGAACACAAGGTATTCTCAATTTGACAAATTTGTTATTTTGAGAATACAAAGTGTTCTTTTTTTCAACAATTATAATATTTAAGAACTGTCCATGTATTCTTTAGTCCTGGGATTTGCTCAAATGAGTATACTTTTTATTCTTTTTTTGGAGTAAACAGGAGAATTGAGAATAGTCTGCCAGTTCTTAAATATTGAAAAACGGCTAAAAAAGTACACTTTGTATTCTCATATAATGAAAATGTGTGATATGAGAACACCTGGTGTTCTTAAACCTGCAAAATGGCAAAATTGAGAACACAACGGAAGTTTTACAAAAAGAGGCGGCCTGAAAAAGGGCTTATCTTAACATAGCCGCAGGTAAGAACAGATAAGCAAGGAAAAGCATATTGACAGGGAAGGAAAAAGGTGATAATAATACATCGGTACCGATACAAATCGGACTGTAATGGATAAACACGATGTACGAAAGGAATCTGTCATATGATAAATGAAACAGAGTTAATAAGAAAAATGCTGCTGTTTAGCAGAAAAGCAAGAGCCGGTATCGCAGGAAGCGGTCCTGCAGCGGGAGATCCCTGCAAAAAAGCCCATGAGCTGGGACGGAAACTGCAGCAGCCAGCGCTTTCAGAACCGCTTCTTTCCAGGGAACACCTGCTGGTGATCATCAGGGAATACCCTCAGGGGATCAGGCAGAAGGCCGTCGCGGAAAAGGCCGGCGTTAATCAGTCTTCCGCATCTGAACTGATCAGCAAACTGGCCGAAGCAGGGTATATCAGACGGGAACCGGATCCGGATGACAAACGCGCGACCCTGATCTTTCTGACGGAAAAAGGAAAAGAAAGGGCACTGCAGGTGCAGGAAGAAAGAAAGAGTCTGTATGGAGGCATTTTCGATGCTCTTTCTGAAAAGGAAAAACAGACACTGTCTGATCTGTTAGATAAACTGTTGAAAAAACGAGCTTAGGAAAATGTCCCATAATCATGTTTACTGGAAATAAAACTATGCTATAATGTTTTTGTTTTAGCGGGAAGTTCGTGTTCGCGGAGAAGGAATGGAGAAAGAAGGGACTGGGAAATCAAAAAAGAGTGGGATCGTGACCGCCGCATTGTTCGCGTTCAGCCTTGTGGTCGTAGCGGTCATCGCTTTTATGGAATTCGGGGGAGACAGGGACAGATATCTGGAAAAGGACTCCTTTAATGTCCTTTATCTTTTTGGCGCCATCGGCTGCTTTTTGGTGGCACTTCTGTGTGAAACCGCTAAGTATTCTTATCTTCTGCGCGGCAAGATCCAAAAGAACAGAAGGTCGATCGCCTTTTCTACTGCAGTGATAGGAAAATACTATGACAACCTGACTCCTGCAGGAGCAGGCGGTCAGGGCTTTCAGATGTATTATCTGAGTTCCCACGGATGTGATCCCGGAACATCGGGAGGACTGCCGATCATCGGTTTTTTAGGTCTCCAGTTTGCATTTGTGCTGATCGGGATCGTAACGATCATTCTGGGAAGAGACTTCCTGGATGATATTGTGGCGATCAAGGTCACGGCAATCGTGGGACTGGTCTTTTATGCTTTCGTACCGGGGTGTATTATCCTGTTTGCCATAGCGCCGAATCTTTTGGAGGCGATCGTGGCATGGGGTACCAGGATCTTAGGGAAGCTCCGTATCCTGAAGCATCCGGAGCAGACCAATCAGAAAGCGATCCATCATCTGCAGTCTTATACCGATACGCTGCATTCTTTCAGCCGCAGCCGGAGCCAGGTGATCGTGGTCTTTGCGCTGTCGGTAGTTTATCAGCTGGCCTTTATGTGTATGCCCTTCTTCGTGCTGAAGTTTTTCGGCGCCAGTATGGGACTGGTCGAATGCTTCTGCAAAGTTGTCTATATCTACGCCGCCATTACCATTATCTTTACGCCCGGCAATTCAGGCGCCGCGGAAGCATCCTTTTATATGGTATTCAATACCCTGTCGGGAGGCGCGGTATTCTGGGGAATGCTGGTATGGCGGGCACTTTGCTATTACAGTTGGATCTTCCTGGGAGCAGTGATCCAGATCCGGGATCGTATAAGAAAGAAAAAAACAGTTGACACCTGATATATCCTTTGCTATAGTAACGCAATAAAACCGATGAGAAAGAGTAGTAACCCCTGCCTCTTGTCTCTGAGAGAGCTGCAGACGGTGAGATTGCAGCAGACAATACAAGGGCGAATGGACTTTCGAGGGCAAACAGAAATGTCCGGCAGGACAGAGTATGAGAGACGGGATTTGGCCTCCCGTAACCAAGGGTCAGCATATGATGGTATGCATGAGTGGATACAGTTACTGTATCAAGCCGGGTGGCACCGCAGGTTTATCACAGACCTGTCCCAGCAGTTGTTTGCAGGGACAGGTCTTTTTGTATTCACCGGCCTGTCCGAAAAAATCATCTTCACAAAGGAGGAAAAAGACATGACTGAAAACAAAATCCCTTACAAGATCTACCTGAATGAGGACGAGATGCCGAAGAACTGGTACAATCTGCGCGCTGACATGAAAAATAAGCCTGCTCCGCTCCTGAATCCGGGTACAGGACAGCCGATGACAGCGGAAGAACTGGAAGCCGTGTTCTGTAAGGAACTGGTCGAACAGGAGCTGGATAACGATACGCCTTATATCAAAATTCCGGAAGAAATCCATAGCTTCTATAAAATGTACCGTCCATCCCCGCTGGTACGGGCATACTGCCTGGAAGAAAAACTCCAGACACCGGCGAAGATCTATTATAAGTTTGAAGGCAACAATACCAGCGGCAGCCACAAACTGAACTCTGCCATTGCCCAGGCTTATTACGCCAAGAAGCAGGGCCTCAAGGGAGTTACTACCGAGACCGGTGCCGGACAATGGGGCACAGCACTTTCCATGGCCTGCTCCTATCTGGGACTGGACTGCAAAGTCTATATGGTCAAAGTATCCTATGAGCAGAAGCCGTTCCGAAGAGAAGTCATGAGAACCTACGGCGCATCTGTCGTTCCGTCACCATCCGATACCACTGCAGTAGGAAGAAAGATCCTGGAAGAGTTCCCGGGAACCACCGGATCTCTGGGATGCGCGATCTCTGAAGCAGTGGAAGTTGCAGTTACCAACCCGGGATACCGTTATGTACTGGGCAGTGTGCTGAACCAGGTGCTGCTGCATCAGTCGGTGATCGGCCTGGAGAGCAAGCTGGCCATGGATAAATACGGGATCAAACCGGACATCATTATCGGATGTGCAGGCGGCGGATCCAATTTGGGCGGCCTGATCGCGCCGTTTATGGGAGAAAAGTTAAGAGGTGAGGCGGATTATCAGATCATAGCGGTAGAGCCGGCCTCCTGCCCGAGCTTCACAAGGGGTACCTTCGCATACGATTTCTGCGACACGGGAATGATCTGTCCGCTGGCAAAAATGTATACTCTGGGAAGCGGATTTATCCCGTCTGCCAATCACGCCGGCGGCCTGAGATTCCATGGTATGAGCACGATCCTGTCACAGCTGTATCATGACGGATATATGGAAGCAACCAGCGTAGAGCAGACCAGTGTCTTCCAGGCAGCGGAAGAATTTGCAAGAGTAGAGGGAATCCTTCCGGCACCGGAAAGCTCTCACGCCATCCGGGTAGCGATCGATAAAGCTCTGGAATGCAAAGAAACCGGCGAAGAAAAGACGATCCTCTTCGGCCTTACCGGCACCGGATATTTTGACCTTGTCGCATATGAGAAATTCCATAACGGAGAAAT
>R26__coassemble_1182_pt1 | contig 13501 bp, 10 predicted proteins | sample R26__metabat2_high_PE_046 | metagenome-assembled genome bin R26
CCAGAGCACTGCCGTTCACCCATCCTGTGATTCCCTGCACTTCGGGATGTTCTTTGTTTCCGACAATGATGATCTGCCGTCCCCGGGCGCTTTCCTGTTCCGCGATCCCATGGATCTTCTTTACAAAGGGACAGGTCGCATCCACGATCTCGATCCCGAGATCTTTTGCCGTTTCATAGATCCTTTTTTTGACGCCGTGGGAACGGATGATCAGGATCTGTCCGGCCGCCTGCTGGAGTTCCTCTTCTGATCCGATCACACGGACACCTTTTTTCTTCAGGTCATTTACGACTTCCATATTGTGGATGATAGGACCGTAAGTATAGATCCTCCGTCCGGACGGGTTCTTTGCCACCTGTTCATATACGGTGTCCACTGCCCTTTGCACGCCGAAGCAGAAGCCTGCGCTCTCGGCAAGTATGATCTCCATTGTCAGTTCCTCTCCTCGTACAGGCGGATGATCGCATCCGCAACCTCATCGATCGACATATCGGAAGTATCCAGCAAAACCGCATCCTGCGCCTGTCTGAGCGGAGAATTGGCCCTGTGAGTATCGTTGTAATCCCGCTGCATAATATCTTCTTTGATCGCTTCCAGGTCACAGGCCTGTCCCTTTTCCAGATACTCCTTATATCTTCGCATGGCGCGTACTTCCACAGAAGCAGTCATGAAGATCTTCAGATCAGCATGCGGGAGCACTACTGTACCGATGTCCCTGCCGTCCATGACAACATTGTATTTTTCCGCCAGCTGTTGCTGAAGGTATACCAGTCTGTCCCGGACCCGCTGGAATTTAGAGGTATCCGAAGCGGCTTTGCTGACTTCTTCCGTCCGGATCTGCCCGCTGACATCTTCGCCTTCCAGAAACATATGCTGGCTTCCGTCAATATAGCGGATATCCAGATCGGCAGCTTCCGCTGCCATGCTGACCCTTTCCTCATCCGCCGTATCCACACCCTGTTTCAGGCAGGCAAGCGCCAGGGTTCTGTACATGGCTCCTGTATCAATATAAACAAATTGAAGTTTCTCCGCGATCCTTTTTGCGATCGTGCTTTTTCCGGCTCCTGCCGGTCCGTCAAGTGCGATCTGTTTCATAGTCTGACTCCTCTTATTTTCTGTTATATTCTGCCCCGGCAGCGCTGCTGCCCGCCAGAGCGCCTGTTGACCAGGCGATCTGCAGATTGTATCCTCCGGTATAAGCATCTACATCCATTACTTCACCGGCAAAATACAGATTCCGGACTTTTTTTGACGCCATTGTGGAGGGAGAAATATCCTTCACGCTGACACCGCCCTGGGTGATCACCGCCTGTTCAAATCCCTTGTTGCCTGTCACCGTAAAAACAAGGTTTTTCAGCAGGGCGACCAGTCGTTTTCTTTCCGCGCGGGTGATCTCATTTACTTTTTTATGTTCGGGGATAGCGCTTTCCCGCACGATCACCGGGATCAGTTTTGCCGGCAGAAGGCCGGAAAGAGAATTACAAAAATCCTTGTTCCGGGCAGCTTCAAAATCTCTTTGCACCCTGGCGTCCAACTGCTCTTCCGTGAGGGCCGGTTTCAGGTCTATATGAAGACTCAGAGGCGTTTTTTCTGCAATAGCCCTGCACAGGGCAGCAGAAGCCGTCAGGATCACAGGACCTGACACACCGTCTGAGGTAAACAGCATTTCCCCGAATTCCCTGAATCCTTCTATCCTGATCTCAATATTCCGCAAAGACAGACCTTCCAGTTCTTTCACAGACTCTTCAAGAACTGTCAGTGCTGTAAGAGAAGGACGAAGCTCCGTGACTTTGTGCCCTGTCTGCTGCGCAAACCGGTATCCGTCTCCCGTGGATCCTGTCGACCGGTAGGAAAGGCCTCCCGTCGCGACGATCACAGCATCGGCAGTGATCTTTGTATGATCGGAAAGAAGCACTCCCTGCACTTCGTCACCGGATAAAAGAAGTTCTTTCACTTCCGTCCGCAGCCGGATCTGAACGTTTCTTTCCTGCAGCGCCTTCTCCATGGTCTTGATCACATCGGAGGATTTATCTGATACAGGAAAGATCCTTCCGCCCCGTTCTTCCTTCAGCCTTAAGCCTTCTGCCTCAAAAAAGGCACAGACCTGTCCGGCCGGAAAGCCATAGATACTGCTGTACAGAAACTTACCATTGCTCACAACATGGTCGAAAAACTCCTCTTCCGCACAGCTGTTCGTCAGATTGCATCTTCCTTTTCCTGTGATATAGAGTTTCTTCCCCAGTTTTTCGTTTTTTTCCAGCAATATGACAGAAGCGCCGCAGTCAGCTGCGCTGACAGCGGCCATCATTCCTGCCGGTCCGCCTCCGATCACCACGATCCTCATATTTTCAGGCCCCTCTGTGTCCTTCATCTGCGGATCCTTCCGTCGGCTGCTTTTCCTCGACAAATCCAAGTTCCTGCTCCGCCTCCATCTTAAAGGCTTCTGCTTTTTCTACATTGATCTCCGGAAGGTCTTCCGTGTTTTTCAGCCCGAACCGTCTCAGAAACTCCTCTGTTGTACCGAACAAGACCGGCCTTCCCGGCTGGTCGAGTCTTCCGACTTCCTGGGCCAGCCCTACTTCCACAAGGCGATTTACCGCATGGTCCGACTGGACGCCGCGGATCTTTTCGATCTCCAGTTTGGTCACCGGCTGTTTGTAGGCAATAATGGAGAGCGTTTCCAGCTGGATATCCGTCAGCTTATAATTCTTGGGGATCTTTACCAGACGTATCAGGTATTCGTAGGACTCCCCGGGTGTGCACATCTGATAGGAACCGTCGATCTCAATGATCCTGATGCCGCTCCTGCGGTCATCATGTTCAGCGATCATTTCATCAAGAAGCGTTTTCACTTCCCGGCTGTCCACTTCCAGTGCTTTGGCGATCCTTTCAAGTTCAACCGCTTCTCCCATGGTGAATAAGATGGATTCGATTACGGATTTGATCTGTTCTTTGTCCAATTTTCCTGTTCCTTACTGAGTATTGTCATTGTCCGCGGCAGGCTTCAGAGAAGGCGGAGCTTCCTCCGGGGAATACATCTGGATATCGTTTTCCCCCTCCTGTACCGCTATCAGCTGTCCGTTTTTGATCAGTTCCAGTACCGCAAGAAATGTCACAATGATATTCTCCCTGGTCATCTGCGCTTCGATCAGTTTCCGGAAGCTGAAGTGTTTGTGCCTGTGGGTATAATTTCTGATATAGGTCAGCTTCTCCGGCATGGAGATCACTTCTCTCTTGATCTTTCCAAAGCGGATTGCTTCGTCATTTTGTTTTTCCCTGCTGCGGCGCATGACGTCGTCGAACACCGCTTTCAGTCTGGAAAGATCTACCCCTTCCAGATAAGTATCCAGATCGATCGGGATCGTATATTCCTGCACCTCCCTGGGAATGCTGGACTCTCTGTACATGGATCTGGAAGCGTTGATCTCCTTGTCCTTCAGTTCATAGGACATATATTTGTACAGCTTGTATTCCAGGAGCTGCTGGACAAGCTCTGCCCGCGGATCTTCCTCCTCGCCGTTTTCATCCTGCTGTTTGGGAAGAAGCATCCTGGCCTTGATATCCAGCAGGGTTGATGCCATGATCAGGAATTCGCTCATCATATCGGCATTTTTTCCCATCCGTGAAATATAAGCCATATACTGATCCGTAATGGTAGAGATCCGGATATCATAGATATCCATTTTATTTTTTTCGATCAGATGAAGAAGAAGGTCTAACGGCCCCTCGAAGGACTCCAGTGTAAAGGAAAGATCCATCATTTCCTGAGTTCATCCTCCTGTCTGATATCGATCACGACAATTTCAGGTCTGTTGAAAAGCCTGATATGGATGGTGTGGGAACCGATCCCTCTGGTGACGACCACAACGGTATCTTTTTTTCTGTATGCACCGCCGCTGTGCTCGGGTCTGAAAGTAAAATTCGGTGCGATCAGGGGGCCGATCCACGGAAGATTGATGGTCCCGCCATGATAGTGTCCGCACAGGACCAGATCATATCCGGCCTGTGTGTAGGAGTCGAAAAACTCCGGTGTATGTGCTACGAGAATGTTGTATTTTGATTTATCGGGTCTGCCGAGCTTGCTGCTGATATATGCAGGCGGCAGCGGAGAATTCTTTTTAAATTTCTTATAGTAGCGGCTGTCAATATCCAGCCCGTGGATGTACATATCTTCTGTCATGATCTCCTTTCGGTCTGACAGATATGCCACATCCATGCATTCAAGCTCGAACATCAGATCATCAAACCGCTCTTTCTGATCCGCGTTCTCACTCAATTCTCTTTCGTGATTGCCCGGTACATAGAAGACCGGTGCCAGGTTGGTCAGTCCTTCCACGGCGGAAAGGGCTGCCGAGTCATTTTTAGCCAGCGAAGAAGCATTGATCATATCTCCGCCGAGTACGATAAAATCAGGCCGTGTCCTGGAAACCATCTGGATCAGCCTGATATTGTCCCGGCCGTATTTCCGGGAATGCAGATCGGCCAGAAAAACGATCCTGACCTTTTCATTGGAAGACAGTTTCCCTGTCTTGAAAGAATATCTTCTTACTTCGGGATGGGTTACTTCAAAGATGATCCTGACGATCAGGACCCCCAATAAAACAAATAATATGATCAGTAATATTAACCAGAATGCCATTTGTTATACTCACAAGAGCCCAGAGGCTTAAGAAACTTAAGCCTCCGGGTTATCTGATGATCGTGCTGCTGTTCTTACAGTTCCTTTTACAGTTCTGCCAGTTTTTTCAGATGGTCGATCCTCTTCTTTGCATCATCTTCTGACTTGGCAAACAGTCTTGCTGCCTTCTCCGGATTCATCTTCTCCAGAGCTGCATAACGTACTTCGCCTCTCAGGAAGTCTCCGTAGGAAGTGGTCGGATCCTTGGAGTCAAGCATGAACGGATTCTTTCCTTCTTCTGCAAGTCTCGGATCGTATCTCAGAAGCTGCCAGTAGCCTGAGGTCACCGCTTTCTTCTCTTCGGCCTGTGCACTGCTCATGCCGCCTTTGATGCCGTGGTTGATACACGGTGCGTATGCGATGATCAGTGACGGTCCATGATAGCTCTCCGCCTCTGTAAAGGCCTTGATGCACTGGTTCATATCTGCGCCCATAGCGATCTGCGCCACATAGACGTAACCATATGTCATAGCGATCTGGGCAAGGTCTTTCTTCTTCACATCCTTGCCGCCGGCTGCGAACTGTGCAGTAGCGCCGGTCGGAGTTGCCTTGGAAGACTGTCCGCCGGTATTGGAATACACTTCCGTATCGAATACCAGGATGTTGATATCCTTGCCGGATGCGATCACGTGATCCAGTCCGCCGAAGCCGATATCGTATCCCCAGCCGTCGCCGCCGAATACCCACTGGCTCTTCTTGGAAAGATATTCTTTCTGGCTCAGGATCTCTCCTGCATGTTTGCAGCCTTTTGCTTCGATCGCAGCTACCAGTCTGTCGGTTGCCGGTCCGTTGGCTGCTCCGTCATCAAAGGTATCAAGCCATTCTTTTGCAGCTTCTGCGATCTCGTCTGTTTTGTCGGTGTCGATAAATGCTTTCACTTTATCTTTCAGGCTCTCACGGATCGCATTCTGTGCAAGCAGCATGCCGTAACCGAATTCCGCAGCATCCTCGAACAGGGAGTTGGACCATGCCGGGCCCTGTCCTTTCTTGTTGACCGTATAAGGAGTAGACGGTGAGGAGTTGCCCCAGATAGAGGTACATCCTGTTGCATTGGCGATATAAGCCCTGCTTCCGAACAGCTGGGACAGCAGTTTTGCGTACGGTGTTTCCCCGCAGCCTGCGCATGCGCCGGAGAACTCCAGCAGCGGCTGTTTGAACTGGCTTCCCTTGACTGTCGTTTCTTTGAATTTAGCAGCCGTTTCCGGTTTCTCATCGATCGTAAGACCGTAAGCGAAGATATCCTGCTCAGCCATCTGGGTCTCAAGCGGTTTCATGACCAGAGTTTCGGCTTTCTTGTTGCCCGGGCAGACATTGGTACAGGATGCGCAGCCTGTGCAGTCCAGGGCAGAAAGTGTCATAACGAACTTGAATCCCGGAAGACCGGTTGCATCTTTGGACTTGGTTCCTTCAGGAGCCTTTGCCAGTTCTTCTTCTGTCATGATCACCGGACGGATCGCAGCATGCGGACATACATATGCACACTGGTTACACTGGATACAGGTATCTGCATTCCAGCAGGGAACATCCACTGCAATACCGCGTTTCTCATATGCTGCAGTTCCGGAAGGAGTTGCACCGTTGACATATTTCATAAATGCGGATACAGGGATATTGTTGCCTTCCTGTGCGGAGACCGGATTCTGGATCGTGTTGACAAAGTCAAGGACTTCCGCTCTGCCTTCCGTCTTAACAACGCCGAGTTCTTCATATTCCGCGTTCTTCCAGTCATCGGGGATCTCAACTTTGACGACCTGCTGCGCACCTGCGTCGATAGCAGCATAGTTCATGTTGACGACATCGTCGCCCTTTCTGCCGTAAGTCTTCTTAGCAGCTTCCTTCATCAGTCTGATCGCATCTTCGGAAGGAATGATATTGGCCAGCTTAAAGAATGCGGACTGGAGGACTGTATTGATCCTTCCGCCGAGGCCGATCTCCTTGCCGATCCGGATACCGTCGATGGTATACAGATTGATCTTGTGATCAGCGATATATTTTTTTGCCTGGCCCGGAAGATGTCTGGACAGTTCTTCCGTATCCCAGGAACAGTTAAGCAGGAATGTACCGCCATCCTTCAGGTCCTGGACCATGTTGTACTTACGCACATAGGACGGATTGTGGCAGGCGACGAAATCAGCCTGGCTGATCAGATATGTGGACTTGATCGGGGATTTGCCGAATCTCAGGTGGGAAACGGTAACGCCGCCGGATTTCTTGGAGTCATAATCGAAGTATGCCTGTGCATACATATCCGTATTATCGCCGATGATCTTGATGGAGTTCTTGTTGGCGCCTACGGTACCGTCGGCTCCGAGGCCCCAGAACTTGCAGCAGACCGTACCTTCCGGAGAAGTTACCGGCTGATAAGAGGTATCCAGGGAAAGATTCGTGACATCATCGTTGATACCGATGGTAAATCTCTTCTTCTCTGTATTATTGAATACGGCAATGATCTGTGCAGAGTTCGTGTTCTTGGAACCCAGACCATAACGTCCGGAGAATACAGGAACATCCTTGAATTCAGATTCATGAAGTGCAGCGACCACATCCAGCCACAGCGGCTCTCCAAGGCTGCCCGGCTCTTTTGTTCTGTCAAGAACGTTGATTCTCTTTACGGTCTTCGGGATCGCGTCGATCAGATGCTTTGCGCTGAACGGTCTGTACAGACGTACTTTTACGATACCGTATTTGCCACCCTCTTTATTGAGGAAATCGATAGCTTCTTCTGCGGTCTCGCAGACAGAACCCATGGCGATGATCACATGTTCTGCATCCGGAGCACCGTAGTAATTGAACAGGCCGTAATCAGTACCGATCTTAGCGTTCACTTTATTCATATACTCTTCCACAACTGCCGGAAGAGCTTCATAAGCTTTGTTGCAGGCTTCGCGAACCTGGAAGAAGATATCCGGATTCTGCGCGGAACCCATCTGGCAGGCCCTGTTCGGGTTAAGGGATTCTGCCTTGAATTTGGCGATCGCTTCCATATCGACCAGATCTTTCAGGTCTTCATAATCCCATGCTTCGATCTTCTGGATCTCGTGGGAAGTCCTGAATCCGTCAAAGAAATTGACAAAGGGAACTCTTCCCTTGATAGCAGAGCAGTGAGAAACCGGAGTCAGGTCCATAACTTCCTGGACGCTGGATGCGCAGAGCATGGCAAATCCGGTCTGTCTGCAGGCATAGATATCGGAATGGTCGCCGAAAATGGAGAGTGCGTGCGTGGCGAGCGCCCTGGCGGATACATCAATGACCGCCGGAAGCATTTCACCTGCCATCTTATACATGTTGGGGATCATGAGCAGCAATCCCTGGGAAGCTGTAAAAGTGGTAGTCAGAGCACCAGCTGCCAGAGATCCGTGAACGGCACCTGCCGCACCAGCTTCTGACTGCATTTCGGTAACAGAAACTTCCTTGCCGAAAATATTCTTCAAGCCTTCCGTTGCCCACTTATCAGCCAGCTCCGCCATGACAGATGACGGGGTAATCGGATAGATGGCAGCAACATCAGAGTAAGCATAGGACACATGAGCCGCAGCTGTGTTGCCATCCATGGTTTTCATTTTTCTTGACATATAGTATTCCTCCGTTCACATACTAAAATAGGTTCAATCTATTTTATCAAATACAGTATTCTTTCACAAGCAGATTTCATCTCTGCACGCAAGAAATCCGATTCTTCCTGTAAACAGCGGATATCAGCACAAGACCATATCCTGAAAACGCATTCGCTGATTGTTTTCCGGATATGGCTTGTGCTGATATCCGGTTTTTCACAAAAAGAATGAATTTATCCTTGCGTGCAGAGAAGAAATAGGGTAAACTGTCTGTGCTGTAAAGCAGATTGCGCCCGTAGCCCAATGGATAGAGCGCAGGCCTCCGGAGCCTGAGATGCGTGTTCGATTCCCGTCGGGCGCATTTTTTTACCCTTTTTTACCTTTTCCCGCCCTGCTCATCAGGCTGTAATCCTGTTTTCCTGTCTGGAATACAGATACACATGATCCGACAGGATATCTTCCGTTCCCAGGATATTTCTGTTTACGTCCCGTACCATGGCATCCGCTTCCTCTCTGCTCAGCCTTGAATGGACCGGGACAAGCAGTACTTCGTGGATGCTGGAAGGAATGATATACAGATCATCTTCCAGTTCTTCTGACAGATCCTGAAGCAGTTCATACTGCAGCATATTTACCGCACCGAATCTCCGGGGTTCGTTGGACAAAAGATACATGGGAGAACGATCTCCATCCTCAAGGGCATCCTGCAGTATGTCTTTTTCCTCCTGAAGATCTGCCATTTCCAGAAACACTTCCTTTACTTCTTTCAGATAAACTCCCAGCATACCGGCGGTATTGGACATGGCCAGCGGGAACAGATCCTGTGTGGTCTTTCCCCATTGTTCCAGCATCTCTTCCGTGACCTTGCTGCTGAACACATGTTTTTCCCTGCCAACCACCGCCGTACAGTAAAACGCGACAGACAGATCAAAAAACTCTATTGTCGCTGCATCTTCCAGATATTTCTCATTGACTTTTGTATTGAACAGTTTGCAGGTGATGCTGTGCTTCGCTTTCTCAAAAGACCGAAAATCCGGAAACGGCGGCAGAGGCATGTTCTTATGGCTGTCATGGATCTGAAGGATCTGTTCCGCTATCTCCTCCTGGGATATGCCTTCCTGATGCCATTCGTAGAGATCATCCAGATAGATGGTCGGGGATGGATCCCTCTCATTTTCCACGATCAAAAGGCCGTCCCTTACCCGGTCATTCGCTTTGACCATCTGCATGATTGTTACCCGGGCATTTCTTGCCGCTGTCTTTTCAGTTACTCTTTTTTTCACATCATTTACAAATTCCTGATACGTCATAGTATCTCCTTTCCTTGAACTGACATTTACGTGCACACAAAAATATGGCCGTGCCAGTACGCACACAGCCTATGACCGTCCGGATCTATGTTGGATGATGTGAAATAAAAAAGATGTTCCTTAAGATTGTAGTGTAATACACCTTTTTCTGTCAACAGAAAACCACCGCCGAAGCGGTGGTTTTTAAGCTGCTGTCTTTACGATCATGCCCTGGAGAGATATTCTCCGGTACGGGTATCGATCTTGATCATCTCACCCTGTTCGATACACAGAGGAACGTTCACCTGTGCGCCGGTCTCCACAACCGCAGGCTTGGTTGCACCGGTAGCGGTATTACCCTTAAATCCGGGCTCTGTTTCCGTAACCTGGAGCTCGACTGCCGTAGGCGGCTCCACGGAAAAGATCTTCCCTTTGTAGGAACAGATCTTGACCAGTTCGTTCTCCTTTACGAATTTCATGGAATCACCGGCATCCGCATGGCTTAACTGTACCTGCTCATAGGTACTGGTGTCCATATAGTTGTACATATCCCCGTCGTCAAACAGGTACTGCATCTCTGCTCTGTCAATATGTGCATTTTCAAATCGTTCCGTCGGCCTGAAGGTACGCTCCACCACGCCTCCGGAGATGATGTTTTTCAATTTCGTTCTGACAAATGCTGCGCCCTTACCCGGTTTTACATGCTGGAAATCAATGATCTGATAAACATCTCCTTCAATTTCCACTGTTAATCCGTTTCTGAAATCACCAGCTGATACCATAACTGTATTCCTCCGATCTTTTTCTGTCTTGCTCTATTTTACAAGGTAAATCCCAAACTTTCAACTATTTCCTTACAGATATCTTCTATTGTCCTGTCATCTGTACTGATCACCAGATCAGCCACATTCTGGTACAACTGCTCCCTCTCCGACATCAGGCTGTTGATATATTCCAGATCCATATTGTCCCCTACCAAAGGCCTTGTCTTGTCATTCTTGATCCTCTGGATGATCGTTTCCGGTCTTGCAGTAAGGAGAATGATGATCCCTTTTTCCTTGATCAGGTTAACGTTTTCTTCTTTCAGAACGACACCGCTTCCCAGGGAAACGACGCGGTAATCCTTGCTGATCACTTTCCGCAGATACTTGGTTTCCTTGCTGCGGAACACTTCTTCAGAACTGGAGTTGTAGATATCCGCTATGCTCTGGTGTTCTTTCTGTTCTATGTAGGCATCCAGATCTGTTTTGCTGAGTCCGTATTTGTTGGCAAGGCAATTAGCGACCGCCGTTTTTCCGGTCCCCATAAAGCCGATCAGGAACACCCTCTTATAGTTGTCATGGATCACATTCAGTACGGTCTTCAGATTGTCAATATTGATCTGGCCCGGTGCAGATGCTCTGGTGATGGAAGCGAAGGAGATCGCGCTCTCGATAAATTCTCCCAGGATCCTTGTGATCATCCCCAGATGCCCCATGGAGATCGCAACAACAGGACAGCTGGAGTAATTGCTGGTCATCTCCTCTGTCGCATTGACAAGACTCAGCACATCCTTTTTGCTGTTCGGCATATAAGCCACTTTGATGATGTCTGCTCCCATCTTCTCCATTTTGAGAAAGGTTTTGAGGATCTCAGACTGGGTCGGTGTAGAATTGAAATCATGCAGGGACAGGATAATATGCGAGCCCATTTCCTTCAGCATGGGGATCAGACTGGCATCGTCCTCAACGACAGACTGTTCAACATCGATGATCTCGGCATAGCCGCCTTCTGCCACCAGTCTGAGCACTTCTACATAATAACTGATGGGAACTTTCACCTTTCCACCTTCCTCAAATCTGCGGAAGGTAAAGATCAGCGGTTTACAAGTGATCTCCCGCAGACGGATAAGGATATTCTTCAGTTTTTCCGGATCCTGCACATGCTCATAATGATCTGCACGGAATTCCGCCATATCACAGGCGACATCATTGCTCTTTCGTGCCAGATCAAGAATCTCCTCTTCGGTGTCGCCGATGATCAGTGCACAGATCTTCGGTCGTCCCTGCCCTATTTCCAGGTTCCTGATTTTGATCACTTTGCCCATAGCACCCTCCTTTTCACCGATTTGATATCCGCATCAATCCAGCTGGTCAAACTGGGAATTATACAGATCTGCGTAGAAGCCGCCTTTTTCCATCAGTTCATCGTGGCTTCCCTGCTCAATAATATCGCCATCCTTCATGACCAGGATAAGGTCTGCATTTTTGATCGTAGACAGCCGGTGGGCGATGATAAAAGATGTTCGGTTCGCCATCAGACGATCCATAGCTTCCTGGATCAGTTCTTCTGTCCTGGTATCAACAGAAGAAGTCGCTTCATCCAGGATCAGGAACGGCGCATCCTCCACCATAGCTCTCGCTATGGTGATCAGCTGCTTCTGTCCTGCAGAAACACTTGCATTTTCATCAAGGATCGTGTCATATCCTTTCGGCATGGTCATGATAAAATGATGGATCCCCGCTGCCTTGGCAGCCTCGATGATCTTCTCATCCGATGCCTCTTTGCTGTACTTGATATTATCCCGGACCGTTCCCTCAAACAGCCAGGTGTCCTGAAGCACCATGCCGAACAGGGCATGGACCTCTTCCCTTCGCATCGTGTTGATCGGGATCCCGTCGATCGTGATCTCGCCGCTGTTCACTTCATAGAATCTCATCAGGAGATTGACCATCGTCGTCTTACCGGCGCCGGTAGGTCCTACGATGGCGATCTTCTTTCCCGCAGGAGCTAAAGCGGAGAAATCATGGATGATCGTCTTGTCTTCATTGTATCCGAAATTGACATGCTTGAACTCGATGTCCCCTCTGGCCGTCCCGTAAGGGATTCGCACCGGAAGGTCCATATCATCCGGAAGAGACTCTTCTTCCAGAAACTCAAAGACACGTTTGGAAGCAGCCGCAGTGGACTGCAGCTGTGTAAAGACCTGTCCCAACTGCTGCAGCGGTCCGGTGAACAGCCTGATATAGATCATGAAAGCGACTATGACGCCGAAGGTGATCTGTCCGTTCAGTGCCATAACGGCACCGACCACGCAGACCGCCACATATCCCAGATTCCCTACAAACGACATTAACGGAGGCATCAGGGCTCCGAAGAACTGGGATTTCCATACAGTTTCTGTAAAACGATTATTCAGGTCATCAAACTTTCTGCCTTCAAACCCCTGGGCATTGTACGCATTTACCACATCATGTCCGGCGTAGATCTCTTCAATATGCCCGTTCAGGGCTCCCAGCAGAGCCTGGGATCTGACAAAAAACTTCTGGGATCTGCTCATGATCATAAACATGATGAAAAATCCGATGACGGAAGCTCCGACGGCCACCAGCGTCAGCTGCCAGCTGACGGTGAACATGATGATCAGGACGCCGATAAACTGGGTACCGGACTGAAACAGGTTTCCTACAGAAGTCGTCATGGTCTGCCCGATCGTATCCACATCATTGACGACTCTGGACAGAATATCTCCGATCAGATGGCTGTCAAAATACTTCAGGGGAAGATTGTTTATTTTGCGGATGATATCATTACGCAGGCCATAAGACGTCTTCTGTGTGATCACCGTCATCAGGAACCCCTGCAGATAAGACAGTACCCAGGCGCAGCAATAAATGACCACCAGGGTAACGGCGATACGGGTGATCGCGTCCATGTCCATTTCGCCTGTCAGTCCCACCTGGATGATATCTGCAATACGGCTGATATTTCTGGGCCCGATGATCGTAAAGATCGTTCCGCCCATAGCGCACACGATGGCGATCATCAGCAGGACCGTGTATCTTCTGATATATGTGATCAGCGGAACCAGAAATCTGAGACTGGCTTTTTCTCCATTTCCTCTACGCATGTTCCAGTTCCTCCTTTGACAGCTGTGAATAAGCTATCTGACGATATACCTCGAAGGTCTTACGCAGCGCTTCGTGGGTGCCGCTCCCCGC
>R26__coassemble_1187_pt1 | contig 13462 bp, 14 predicted proteins | sample R26__metabat2_high_PE_046 | metagenome-assembled genome bin R26
TCGTGAATCCCTCCCAACATGCATAATATCTCAAGAATACTATAATGGAACCGAGGCGAAAGATCAAGAAAAACCACGGCATTTGGCAGGACTGCGGGCAAGAAATCTGACAATAGTCCTATTGTCTCAACAGGCGAAAAAGTAGTTTCTTGTCTCAACCTATCAAACGGCAGACTATGACGCTATTGTCAAAACACGAAAAAAGGGATTCCAGGAGACTGCCAATTTCGGCAAATCTCTCGGAATCCCTTATTTTAAGCCTATTTCTGTACTTTTTTACTTGTTCCGTGACAGTAGACATACCGTCTCGATATGTTGTTCATTGTCCAAACCATATCCAAGGGGTATTTTCATATCCTTCTCGATGATTGGCAGACGGAAGGTGATCGACTTCAGCCACTGTCCGTTTGGCTGGCGCTCTTCGTAGATCTGGATTTCCTGAATCAGCGACTCCATCAGCTTACGCCGTTCCTCCTCATTCATCAGTGAATAGAACTTGTCAAAGTAAATCAGAATCTTATAGATGTTGTCCCCGGTGACCTTTTCGGATTCGATGGATTGCTTCTTCGCCTTCGCCTCTATGAGGCTCTGCTCCTGGTCATCGATCTTGTCATACATCCGATACAGACGATCATCCAAGTCTGCTTTCAGACGCTTATAGTGTCTGCCGTCCGGATCCAGCGTCTCAATCTCCTCCAGTGTTTTCCGCTTTACGGCATAGGACTGTTTCAGCTGTTTTTCCAGGGCCGTGATCTCCTGATCGATGACGGTGGTGTCCACCTTCATGTTAATCTTTTCCTGCATCATGGATGCGAACCGGGGATTAGCCACCAGCTTTGTGATCACTTCCACTACAGCCGCATCCAAGACATCCTCATTGATCTGCTTTTTATAATCACACTTATGACCCCTGGTCATCGTTCTGTGCTTGCAGCCATAGTAAAAGAAATCCTTATACTTTGTACCGTCTTTGCGGTGCTTGATGCTCTTGTTGCCATACATGCCGGCTCCGCAGATCGGACATTTCACCAGTCCTGAAAGCAGGTGTGTCCTGGTATCCTTGGCCTTGTTCACATGCTCGTATTTCTTTGCCTGGGCGATCATCTTGACCTGGGCCTGATTCCACATCTCTTCAGACACAATACCCTCATGCAGGCCGTCAACTACAAGATAATCATCCTGTTCGACCAGCTTGTACTCATTACGGGTACCGTGAACCTTCTCCGTCTTCCGGCGGCCATAGGCGATCTTCCCGCAATATACCGGGTTCTTAATGATATTGCGGATCAGTGCTGCGTCAAACAGGGGATTCTTCCCGTTATGTCTGGGAATCTTACGGATCCCATGGTTCTCCAGATATTTAGCAAGACCATTCGCACCGATATCCGTGGAGACCCACTGTTCAAAAATGGTACGGATCGCAGTGGCTTCCTCTTCATTGATCTCCAATACGCCATCCTTAAGACTGTAGCCGTAGGGCGGGAAGCCGCCGTTCCACTTTCCATCTCTTGCTTTCTGAATCCGGCCTTCCATGGTTTGGACGCGGATATTCTCGCGCTCGATCTCCGCTACTGCCGACAGAACCGAGATCATCAGCTTACCGGCATCCTTGGAGGAATCAATGCCATCTTCCACACAGATCAGATTGACACCGAAATCCTGCATGGTCTGCAGTGTGGAAAGGACATCGGCGGCGTTCCGCCCAAAGCGCGACAGCTTAAAGACCAACACAAAGGAAACATCATCCTTGCCGGTCTTGATATCTTCCATCATGCGATTGAATTCATCCCGGCCTTCTATGGACTTTCCGGACTTGCCGGCGTCTTCATACTCTCCGGCGACCTCGTAATCATTGAACTCAGCAAACGCCCGCATACGGGTGCGCTGTGCTTCCAGGGAGTACCCATCGATCTGCATCGCGGTCGAGACACGGGTGTAAACATATACTTTCTTTTTTTCTTGATTCACCTTGATCTTCCTTCCGCTTTAAGTTTGGACTTATTTATCACGTTAATCTTAGCATATTTGCTCTCTGATTACAATAAAAAAGGAGCCGGTCCATTGGTCAAATACTAATGCATATGCCAATGAACCGGCCAGTACTTATGCCGCCTTGCGTGCCAGCGTACTCAGCTGCATATACATTCGGTACATTTCTTTGATTCGTTTCAGCTTATAATAATTATCCGGATCCGGCAGTGTGTCCAGATCCATCTCCCCGGCGTACTTCTCTATCATATTTGCGAGGAAGTCCGCCAATCCGCTCCATTCATCATTCCAGGGCATCTCTGTTCCTCCTCTGATTTCTGCTTTTGTCTCTGTGCTGACGGCCCGCATAGGTCTTCAGTATCTCCGGCGGTATCCGTTCCAGCAGGGCGACCGCCTGTTCATAGTCACGCTGAAGCTGAAGATCCGCCATTCTCTTCAGGACGCTTTCCTGCCGGCTTTCTTTAAGAGCAGCTGTCAGGTTCTCGTTTTTCCGGACAAGAGCTTCGTTCTCTGCAGTCAGATCCTGAAAGGCACCCTTGTATTTCTTCATCTGGGTGCTCATCCGCTCAACAGTCGGGATATACTTGTCCAGATACCTGCAGATCTCTGCCGCCTTTGCCTTGGCATTGAACATGCTGACCTGGGAGAGCATCTTGTCCAGCTTTTCCCTCTGCTTGTTCAGTCTTGTCATTTCCTTGAACACCCGGGGAGGGATGTGATCGCGGCCGGTCTCACTGGCGCTCATACCACGCTCCAGATCCGGAAATATCCTGACCATCTGTTCCCAGAATGCATCCTGCCACTGCGTCAGTTTCTTCTTATTCCCGATGATCTCTTTGGCGCAGAGCCTGCCGTCCTCCGTCAGTGGGACAAAAGAAAGGTGCATATGGGGCGTTTTCTCGTCCATATGCACCACAGCTGAAATGATCGTATCCGGATTCTGTTTCTGTTTGATAAAGTCCAGCGCCGTCTGGAAGAAGGTCCGGATCTCCTCCCGCTTTTTGTCCTTAAAGAATTCCGGGCTGGCTGTCACCAGCATCTCCACAAGCCTTACACTGTCTGTCCGTGTCCGGCACCCGGCAGCAGCGATCTGCTTCTCTGCCTCTGCCCGGTACTTTCCCTGCGGCTCGATCAGATGAAAGTTCAGATGACTTCGGCTGGTGTCCACATCCGGATTACTTGCGTATTTCTCTTTTGTTCTCTCATTGTGGGCCTCGATCCCGCTGATCTCAGGCCCCTTATATTTTGCAAATCTCATGATTGCGTATTGTGCTCCCATATCGTCCTCCCTTCAGTCTCCCGCGTTATAAAAGTTTTCCTTATTTTGCGTTCGTGCGTACATGCGTACATTTGATGGATGTTTAAGCAGTGTACGCTTGTACGCACGTACACAGTTTTTGTGCGGTTTTTATAAAAAGGGATTGTTGTGATCGATGATCTCTACGCCGCGATATCCCCGGCAGCGTTTGCCTTTTCCCCGATAGATGTTGCTATCAGGTGTCAGGTGAAAGGTCCCTGAATATTGGGACAGGTAGTTGGCAAAGCTCTTCATGGACAGCGCGTTCTCCGCATTGTCCTCACACCATTCCTTATATGCCGCGTACAGATCGCTGGTCGCCGCTTTACTGTCCTCATGGAAGGTGAGATATCCTTCGGAAGTCAGGAACTCCGGAATGTTGTTGGCATCCTTTACAATGGCGGCAATATTCTCCTTTGACCGTTCGCTGATGGTGAAACGATAGTCATTTGCAATAAGCCGCTGCAGGCCTTCCAGACACCACAGGAAAATGCCCTCTTTTTCAGCAGCCAGCTTGTCCATCAGATAGGGGTCATCGACACGATCCGCCGGTTTGTCCTTCGTCGTGATCACGATCTGTCGGCGAAAGAACCCGTCAGACCGGTCGTGCAGTGCGGTGAGGGCACCATTTCCGAAACAAAGAAACCGGACATAAAGGAGTGTCTGATAGCTCTGCTCATGCTTCCTTTCAACATCCATCTGACATTCGGAAGTGACGATCGATTTGATATAGTTCGTTTTGGTCAGCGCGCTCATATCCATATCGTCATCCACCATAAGAAGCCGGTCTTCCAGATCTGCCCGGGCAAAGTCATTTTTTTCGACCTTCTGGATACTGGTGGTATTCATATTGACCCCAAGAAGGGATCTCATGACAAGGCCAATGCGGGACTTGCCTTCACCGCCTTTACCGATCAGCATCAGCATCTTCTGTGCCTTGGTCGTCGGGATCAGGCAGTACCCCATATATTCCTGCAGTGTCAGGATATCCTCCGGTATCAGAAGCTCCGAAAGGAATCTCAGCCAAACACCCGGCATGTCTGCATCCGGGTTGTAATCGACTGTCAGCCGGTTGCGGCAGTATTCTTTATCCCCGGTGAAACGGCCATCCAGATACCAGGTGCCGTTTGCCACATGGATCCGGTCATAGTGTAGCGGGATGTCCTCCGAATAAGCCATGAGCTTGATCGTTTTCAGCAGGTCGTCCACTTTCCTGGCCACGCCGCTTTCCTTCCATTCACTGATATCATCAAAGATGATCTGCTTCAGGCCGCCTTCATCAGGCACGAGACCATCCACTGTAAAAAACCTTCCGTGAATACATTTCATGGGATGTGCCGACAGAAAACTGCAGGAATAAATCAATTCATTGATCTGCCTGTCCTTTGTGACCCATGCCGGCACATCAGCCGGCAATACGTTCGTTCTCGCCATACCCTGTTATCCTCCTTTCCTTTGCGCAGTCACGGCGGACTTTTTCCTCCAGTCCGCCGATCATTCCGTCCTTCATAAGATCCTTTACTGTCGCTGTTCGCAGCTCCAGGTCACCCACCGTCAGGATGTCTGCCAGATATTCGACGTAATCGAGCATCTGGCAGGCTTCCACAAACCGGTCGTCATAATCTTCATCCATGCTTTTGGGCGCATATCGTACCTTCCAGTCCTCCAGAAGGTGCAGATAATCACAAAGCACCCGCTGACAGTAGCGTTCGTCTTCACGAAACGCCCTGATCATCGGGTGCTTAGGTTTCGCAAGTGCCGCTGCGGACGGAGGCTTGTCGGGATCGATTCCGAAATCCACAGCCAGTTTCTTCGCCGCTTCATAGGAGCTTAGAGCAAAGAGTCTCGCAGTCAGATCGATCACATCTCCGGTGGCACCGCAGCCGAAGCAGTAGAAGTAATTTTCATTCAGCTTCAGGCTGGGATGTCGGTCATCATGGAACGGGCACCTCACCATGCCGTGGTGATTTGGCCGCAGTCCGTACATCTTTGCCGCGTCAGGTACGCTCACACTTGCCTTTACAGTTTCAAATAGATTCATAGTCTGGTTCCTCCTTTGGATTTTTTTTGGATACTTGATCCTGATGTCTTATACGGAGGAAAACCGGCGGACTTGAAAAATTGGGCGATATTGGGATTTGGGAGGAGTGAACGGAGGAAAAATTGCAAAAACGCAATCGTTGGCGTACTGTGTAATCATTTGATTGCATTTGATTCCCATATATGATATACTGAATCTGGGAAAAGACACATTCACTGCAATTGGAGGTAAAGAAAATGGCAAGCACACTGGTTCAATTCCGAACAGAAGATACGGAAAAGCTGAAATCCGTTCAGATCCTTGAAAAGCTGGGGCTATCACTTCCGGCATACCTTCGGATGTGCATGTCCAGGCTGAATCAGGAAAACGGGATTCCCTTCAGTATGAAGCTGGAAGAAGAACAAAACCCCGGCATTCGCGCCCTGCAGAGAGCAAGCCGGATCGCCGAGGAGTATGGTATTTCCGATATGTCATTGGATGAGATCAACGCTGAAATAGCTGAAGCGAGGAAGTAACCGTCTATGAAATACTACGCAGTAATCGATACCAATGTCCTCGTTTCAGCGATGCTGAAGCATCACTCTGTCCCGGGAAGTATCATCGACCTGGCATTCGACGGTCCGATCATACCGGTCCTGAATGACGCAATTGAGAAGGAATACCGGGAAGTCCTTTCACGCCCGAAGTTCCATCTCCCCTCAGATCTGATCGATGACATCCTGTCCTCATTTCATCAAAGGGGGCTTTATGTCGATGCAGAAGAACTCGATATGGATCTTCCCGATCCGAAAGACAGAGTCTTTTATGAAGTCGTCATGGAAGAACGAAAGGAAGAGGATACTTATCTGGTGACCGGCAATATCAGGCATTTCCCGGAAAAGCCATATGTCGTAACACCGAGACAGATGCTGAATATCATATTGGAAGATCGGGAGAATTATTAGACAGATCCATCATCAACCGATGGAACAAAGAGGTGAGAAACAGATGGCACAGACCTGGCTTCCCGGCGATACGCGGCAGCGCATCCAGGACTTAATCAAAGACAGCAGCATCACCCAGGCCGAGCTGGCAGGCATCATCGGCCTTTCTGAAAGTGCGCTCAGCCGCTACCTGAAAGGCCAGACCGAGATGCTCGGTGACGGGTATATCATTAAGATTGCAAAGCACTTTAATGTATCCACAGACTTCCTTCTGGGAGAGACGGACATCCCTGATCGGAAGAATTATGATATCGAAGAGCTGGGGCTTTCCGCGGAATCCGCGAAATTACTGTATACCGGAAAGATCGATTCGGGCATTTTAAATCTGCTGATCGAGAATCCGAAATTCGCGCACCTTATCCGCCTGCTTGCCCTCTATAAGGATGAAACTATGCTTGACGGCATAAGGGCCGCAAATCAGAATTATACATTTCTGCGATCCCTCCTTATGGGCCAGGCCAGATTTCATCCCGAAGATGCTGCGACGGCCACAGACCTGGCGCAGAAGATATCGGATCTCAAAACACCTCCGGTCTCCGCGGATACCGATGCAATAAGGACGGTCTTTATGCAGATCGTCGCGGATATAAAGGCAAGCGCTGCCTCTGAAAGCAAAAAATATCAGGCTGCTACTTCAGAAATACTGGAGGACTTCCGGAACACATTGACAAAAGGCGAGGAAGGATTTGATCTGATATCTCTTACTGTTGATGATATGGTGCAGGCCATCATGCATTATGCGAGACAAGGGGATTTCCCGCCAGATACTCTATCAAACCTGGAAGAGACTCTGACAGAATTGTTTGAATTCGCAAAGGTGCCCGGCAATGACGAATGAGCAGCTTTGTTCTCTCGCCCGGGAAGGAGATAAAGCTGCCGAAGCAGCCCTGATTGAAAATGTCCTGCCGTCCATCCGGATCACCGCCGTAAATATCCAGAAGCGTTATTCCGGCATCCTGATTGAAGCGGATGACCTTGTGCAGGAAGCCCTGATCGGAGTGCTCCGGGCCATTAACACATATAATCAGGAAACCGGAAATCTGTTCCTGACCTATGCGCAGGCAATTGCAGAAAACGCGACGCTTGATTATGTGCGGAAATGCGCATCTGCGATCCCGGCATCAGGCACCATTCTCAGTCTTGATGCTCCTCCCCCGGGATTTGATTCCGAAGCAAATGTCACATACGCAGATATCCTTCCGGATGATTACAGCAAAAATCCCGAGCATCTCTTTATCAGGAAAGAGACAATTACAGAAGTCCGAAATGCCCTTGGAGAAATCTCTGATCGTGAACGGGCCTATCTCCATTACCGCTATGGTTTTGTGGATGATATGTCGCATGATCAGACAGAGACTGCCTCTCATTTTCATCTCAGCCTGAGCCGGGCAAGGCATATGGAAAAAGCCGCATTAAATAATGTCCGCCGCGCGCTCCCCGGGCAATAATCGTTCGTTCGTTTTTTTATATACCTTTATTCCGCAGACCGTGCCGGTACAGGTTCCGTGACATACGTCACTTCTCCTGTACCTTTTCTTTGCTCAGGCTTCTCCCTCTGCGGGATCAGCCTTTCGCAAATAAGAATACGGAAACAGAACGCGCATCAAAGGGGCGCGTCCCATTTCCGTATTCGGTCTGCTTCATAAAGGTATAACACACTAGACTTTCCCTGGAAAGTCGTGTGCCAAAAGGGGACGCCGTCCGCCTTTGGAATCCCCTGCCACGAAACCAATGGTTTCTTTGGATTCTTCCTTTTCTCCTCCGGCAGTTCCTCCCACATGCTCCTGATCTTTCGGATGATGAAATCCCTGATAGCAGTCCCAGTACACATTTGTTCTCACGCGTTCCGTGTCGATATGCTCACTGTTCTCCACATCGAATCTGCGGTCATTATGCATCGGATTGTAAGCGCCATTCTTGCCAGAACGACTATTGTGGCAGGTGTGTCATTCATTCTCTCTCAACCTACTTACAATACTGGCTTTACAGATTGATTTATATGAAACGTCCGGAATGATCACTGACAAGAGCAATAGTATCGGTATGCAAATGACTATTGGCAGGAGCGTGAAATGATATGTGAAAAAGAACATCTCTCCTGCAACAGTTTGTGCAATAAAGTAGCTTAACAAAGAACCGAAGAAAAGCGAGCACGCCGCAGTCAGAGCTACATAGTATACGCCTTCCCACGCAAGCATCTTTTTTAACTGTCTGCCCGTCATACCGACAGCATTCATCATGGCAAGCTCTCTCTTCCTGGATATGATACCAGTTACCACCGAATTCATATAGTTTAGTATTCCAATCAGAGCGAGAATTCCCGCAAGCGTACCGCCAATCAGCTTTACCATTTTTAGAAAGTCGCCATATTGCTCCATATAAGTTTGCTTGCTCTTTAACAAAATCTGTGAATCGCCACTATCTGTCAGTACTCGAATCTGTGAATCCACATCGTCAAACCTGTTTTCATCGGCATTTATCATGACAGATATAGCGCTCTTGTTATCCGTCATACTGAAATACTCGCTGTCAGGTATGATTACTTGTCCGCCAAGAAGTCTGTACGTCTGCGTGCCGAGCGCATATGGGATACTGCACCTTGCCATAACTTCATATTCTTTGGTTATATCGTCAGATGAGGTCACCGTAAGCTTGTCACCAACCTCGTAAAAATCATCCTCACCATCTTCAATGTCGACTCCAAGAAGACCGGTAGCAACCAGGGCATAATGCCCGCTTTTAAACTTTTCTTCATCAAGCTCGCCCTCCATTGGTTCAAAGACACGTAGCAGATCAGCTGGTACACCGTAAATATCAGTCGGTATTTCCCCATCAGCGGCAGCCGCGATTTCGCCGTATTTATCTTTTTCCGCATATTTATTACAAAGTGCCATTAGCCGCTCAAGCGGTTTTCCGTCAAGTTTAAGGCTTCCCCAGCTAAAGTAGACCGGGTTTATTTCCGACACTCCTTCCATATGATTCAGATATTCGATTTGTTCAGGGGTAATCTTGAAAAAAGCATCCTCATCATAGTCTGAGGCTTGATCATGTGTGATAACAAAATCTCCAATAATCTGCATACTGACAAATTTATCCATATCGAATCCGCAAAGCAATGTGAACAGCGTATTGGTGAGCACAACGCTCAACGTGAGGGATAGCACGACTACAATGACTTTCTTTCTGCTACGGGACATGTTATTTCGTGCTACTGACAGGGGCGTTACACGTGCAGTTTTCTTGATTTTACGTCTTCCTCGTACATCAGTTTCATTATAGCGAAGCGCATCGATTGGTGAAACACTCCCGGCAATCTTGCACGGCTTGCGGCAACTGATGATAACCGTGAGAAATGTAAACACACTTGCAATGACACAGATCAAAAGAATTAGTCCTGTTCCCGTTCGATAACTTGCCGCAGAGTAAATATTCATTATGCTCATAATGGACTTCAGCAGAACCTTACCCATAAAGACTCCGATGATTAGACCAATCGGTATTCCGACGACACAATATATCGCAGCCTGGATTCTTACCATTTTCCGGATCTGTTTTGCAGTCGTTCCAATCGTTTTCAGTAACCCATAGCTTCGTATATTCGCAGAGACGTTGATGTGGAAGATATTGTATATGATGAGATAACCTGCTACAAAGATAACAAGTATCAGAGCTATACCGCCTACAAGCGTGCCTGTGTCAACAGAGCTCGTCGTGTAAGCCCAGTTAATACCCACATCCGGGACAATATCCGAATCGCCATAGAGCCTCCCGATCAGTTCATCAACCTTTTTCTCAATATTCCAGCTATTCCCGAAATTGAAATCCACCATATAGTATCCGGCATAGCCCGGATAGTCCCCAGCATAATAGCTCTCTGTAGGCGTGGGAGCGTACTTCTCGGCAAATGCTCTCGATACCCAGCATTCCTGTGCCATGGCAACTCTTTCTCCCTGCCAATATCCGCATAATCTGAACTCCTGTTCTGAAATACTGCCGTCTATATCAAGAGTTATTGGAACACTTACTCCTAATTCATAGGGAAGCCCCAATTCATCAAGCACGAGCGTACTTACAGCAATCTCATCATATTCTTCCGGGAGTCTTCCTGTCTCCGGCGCGCAAAACAGCGCCTGTGCTGCATCAGTGTTTTCTGCACAGTCTACCTCAACCCGGATATGCTTAAAAGCATCATTGACTGCATTTCCGACAACGATACGATATACGACATCCCGTGTTGCATCGTCCGCTTTCACCTTCTTATAGTCTTCAGGCAAGACGCATTTTAAGCCTGCCATTCTGTCACCGCCCACTTGCCTCATGGTTTCCTGCTGTGCACCGTTAATAATGGTTCCACCAATCGACGTCAGTGCAGTAAAAAGAACACATGTCAGGATAATAGACAGTATTATGACGACATTCATTTTTCTGTTGGATTTCAGTTCACGAATGGCAAGATGACGGATGACTGCCCTGTTATTTACCTTAGTCATTGCCGTCACCTCCCTTGACGATGCGACCATCCTCGATGCGGATGATTCTGTCCGCCATTTGTGCGATAGCCTCGTTATGGGTAATCATTACGATCGTCTGGCTGAATTTCTGCCCCGTAACCTTTAACAGGCTTAATACATCCTGTGAGGTCTTGCTGTCAAGATTACCGGTCGGCTCATCCGCTAACACGATTGCCGGCTTCGCTGCCAAGGCTCTTGCAATCGCCACCCTCTGCTGCTGTCCGCCTGAAAGCTGATTCGGAAGGCGATCCTGCATATCTGTAAGGCCGAGAGAACGAATGACCTCATTCACAAATTTCTCGTCAACATCATTTCCGTCCAGCTGAATCGGAAATACGATGTTTTCGTATACATTCAGCGTAGGCACCAGGTTGAAAGACTGGAATACGAAACCGATCTTACGTCTGCGGAATATCGTAAGCGCTTCGTCCTTTAAAGAGAAAATGTCTTTATTCTCCACAAACACCTTTCCTGAAGTTGGCCTGTCAAGCCCGCCAAGCATATGCAGGAGGGTGGACTTACCGCTGCCAGAAGTGCCGACGACGCCGATAAACTCCCCCTGCTCCACACATAGACTAACATTATCAAGCGCTGTTACGGCTGTTTGCCCCTTTCCATATATCTTGGTCAGGGATTCCGTTTTTAATACTGTCATGATATCTCTCCTTATATGAAAAAATGCAGTGACCTTTTATCACCGCATTTACTATAACAAGCAATTCTTTCCACAATCTGTCGAGAATCTAACAGTTTTGAAAGATTTCATTTCGGCAGAAATATGTTAAATGTTGAACCTTTATCCTTTGCAGACTTCGCCGTGATATAGCCATCCTGACTTTCGATAATCTGCCGGGATAGATATAAGCCTATACCAACGCCACTTTGCTCTGAAACGTCTTGCCCGCGATAAAACCGCCCAAATATCCGCGGCAGCTCATCCTCCGGAATTCCCATACCGCTATCAGATACGGAAATACGCGTGTACATCTCATACACTGTTGTCGTCACAACAATCTCACTATGCGGTGGAGAGTATTTTACCGCATTGTCGAGGATATTGAACAGAGCCTCCTGCGTCCACTTCTTGTCGAACCTGGCAGTATAGGTTTGGGGATTGTATCTTACAATTATCTCTTTATGATTGGCGGCAGGAGCAATCTGCTCTAACGCTGCCGAAATCATATCATTAACATCGTTTACTGCGGGGGAAAGCTGAAATGTTCCCGTTTCAAGCCGGGATGTTTTAACGAGTGACTGAATCAAAAATTCAAGCTTTTCTGATTGCTTCCGAATCTCATCCACGAGCTGACAGCACTCATCATCCAGCTTTTTCTCCTGTAATAACTGCGAGTAAAGAAGAATGTTCGCAAGTGGCGTTTTTGTCTGATGGGAGATATCTGAAACAAGCTCCTGCAGTTTCTCGCGCTCCTTCATAGTCTTTTGGTATGACATCTTAGACGAAGAAAGATATCGTAACCACTTGGATTCCAACTTGGAAAGCTTCGTTTCATCGTAATCGGATTCTTCAAATGTGCCATTAATGCCTTCGTCCAACATTTTATCCAGATGCCGGAGCACCCGGCTCTCTTCAAACATTTATACTGTCCTCCACATATAACCAATGCCGTAAACGGTCTGAATATGATCAGCAGCATTCAGCTTTTTACGAAGTCTGGAGGCTGTGACAGACAAGGCATTTTCATCCACATAATCCGTACCGTCCGTCCATATCCTGTCTACAAGAAACTCTCTGGTGAGCGTCTGGCCTTTGTTCTGTATCAGGAGGCGGAGCAGCTTTTGTTCGGTCTTGCTGAGTTCAATGACATTGCCATTCTCATGGAATTCCATCCTGTCGAAGTCGAAAGAATAGATATCGTCGGTATAGCTGTTATTAATGGATGTATTCGCTTTTCTCAGCACATTTTCTATTCTTGCACGAAGAACCATAAGGCTGAACGGCTTCGTAATATAGTCATCAGCGCCAAGCGAGAGACCTGTTACCTCGTCAGTTTCAAGATCATTTGCTGTAAGGATGATGACCGGCACTGAAGAATCTCGGCGAATCTTTTTCAGCAAGTCAAATCCGCTGCCATCAGGAAGGTTGATATCGAGAATGATAAGATCCATTGGCTCCTCTGCATTAAATTCGCCTAGCGTGTAACATTGTTTGAAAGTATACTCTGTATTCCCGAGTGCCAACGCGATGCCGGTATTGAGAGATTTGTCATCTTCTATGATTGTAATGCGCTTAATTGCCTACACCTCCAATGGACTTTGTTTTCTAATAATCTTTATTGTCAAGAGTTCAATTGTCGTTAGTGATACTAATATTTCAAATCATTTGAAAGAAGCGCAGCGCCTCCTCAATTGCTTTTACTTTCTTATCAGTACACCCAGGCTGCCTGCTGTCCTCGGACTTTGGCTTGTTATAATTCTCCCTCTCTGTGATCCCGTGCTTCCGCTTTACCTGGGCTATATTCAGATTCGTCACATGGAAGCCATACTTCTCCTGCACCCACTTCTGGATCTCCTGATAGGTCGCTTTGCTCTCAGCAGCACTCACATCCATCTCTTCCATATCGAGCTTCACGGTGATATGATTCTTCGCTTCGGAAAGTTTGGACAAAAGGCATACCGTCTC
>R26__coassemble_1190_pt1 | contig 13441 bp, 10 predicted proteins | sample R26__metabat2_high_PE_046 | metagenome-assembled genome bin R26
ATTTATAATCTAAAATTTATCTTTCCCATTGCGCAAAAGAGTTATTTTGATTATGATGATCCAGAATAAACAGGAAAGTAGTTAAAATCTATGGAATTTTCTCACCTTCACTATTTTCAGGTTGTTGCCAAGGAAGAACATATTACAAAAGCAGCCGAATTACTGAATATCACTCAACCCGCCCTTTCCAATGCCATATCCCTTTTGGAGAAAGAACTTGGTGTGGATTTATTTGACAGGGTTGGCAGAAATATCAAACTGAGTTCAAATGGAAAGATCATGCTGGATTATACGAACCAGATTTTTAACACGCTCTCGGATATGAAGAGTCAGGCAACGGATCTGAGGATGGGAAGGCAGGGAACTATTACTATCGGTTCTTCTTTTCCACGCCGACCCGGATCCACCTTTGTTGCCATGGTGAGCCGGTTCATGGATGAAAATCCCCGGGTATCAATCCGTTATCTGGAATTAAGTCCTAAAGAATTATTCTCAGGCCTGAAAAGCAGAGAAATCGATATTGCCTTCACGCTGATGGATTACGACAATCCGGATTTCGACAGTATTCTGGTATATTCTGAGCCTTTGGGCTGCCATATCTCGCCTGATAATTATCTTTACCATAAAAAACATCTGTACCTGGACGATCTCAGGGAGCAGACATTCTTTGCCAATTCCCCTAGCACGGACCTGGCATTTTTGACGGAGCATATTTGCAAAAAAGCAGGTTTCATTCCTCGAATCCAAGTAGTCGGGGACATGCCAGGATTTATCACAAAAGAAATACAGAAAAACCTTGGAGTAGCTCTGATTCCGGAAGCATCTCTTTCAAATCTTGAAATTCCCCATATCAGATTCAAACCGATTGAGGATAATTTCTGTTGCAGGGATTACAGCCTGGTTATGCTGAAGGGAAGATATGTGAACACAGCCATGTTGAATTTCACAGAATTCGCGATTGACTGGTTCAAAAGTCATGAAGCAAAATAGTGAATCATTCAGAAACAGCGCCGCGGATCTTCTTCACCCACTTTCCGCTTCGTATCCGAATCAGGAACAAAATCGTCTTCAGCAAATGGTCGATACGCAGAAGGATAAAAATTATAAACGGCGACCATCCCCATACAACCCCAGCCAAATACCCCAGTGGCACACTGACAACCCAAAGGAACAGGACATCTGCCACCATCAGGAATCTTGTGTCTCCTCCACCCCGCAGAATGCCTTTTCCTCCTACCGAAGCCGGAATCATAGTGACTGCCATAATGGCCTGTGCATACAGCAACTGCCGCGCTACCTGTGAAGTTCCTTCAGACAGCTGGTAACTGGCAATAATCGCCGGCATAAACAACAATATAAGAACCCCGGAAGCTATCCCAAGACCGAATGCAATCAGCATAAAGGTATATGCCTGAACTTGCGTCTCCTTCTTTTTGCCTTCGCCCAACGTGTTTCCAATAATCATCTGAGAAGACTGTCCCATGGCGGAAGTGAAGATAATGATCCCCTGCTGTACCACTGACGTAATGGAAATGCCACTCATAAATGCCTGGCTGATTCTTCCTCCTACTGCGATTGTCAGACTATTACCCAGTCCCAGAAGCACATCACTGATAATGGATGGGACGGTAATCTTCATAAATTCTCTCAGCAGATCTGAACATTTGCTAAATAAATCCCTGATTCGATAGGCAAGAACCCTGTCCCGGAAAAACATGTATCCGCAAATCACCACAAATTCAAACGCTCTGCTGATTGTTGTCCCCAGTGCTGCACCTGCTATTCCCATCTCAGGCGCTCCCAGCCTGCCGAATATGAAGACCCAGTTAAAAAACACGTTGACGAAAAAGGCACCGATGGAAGTGTACAGCGGCAATCTGACATGCCCGATATTCCGGAGGATACAGGTTACTACCGTGGTGATTCCCAGCAGCAGATAGCATGGGACAGACCAGTTCAGGTAATAAATGCCTTCCGCAATCACAATTTCATCATTCGTCAGAATCCGGAGCACCGCATGGGGAAACAACGCCACCAGCAGCGTATAGACCACTCCAAGTACCAGAATAAAGCGTAACGCCAGAGTACTGGCCTTCTTCAGGCTGACCATATCCTTGGCCCCCCAGTAACGCGCTGCCATAGTACTGGTTCCGGTACCGGTACCCAGACTGATGAAAGTAAACATGATGTGAACCTGGGTTCCGATGTTTGCAGCAGCCAGTGCTAGTTCACTGACGTACCCCAGCATGATGGTATCCATCATATTGACACCTGCTGTGATCACCTGTTGCCCTGCTAAAGGCAGGGAGAGAGACAGCATCTTTTTATAAAAATCCCTGTTCCTGACAATCAAGTACATGCTTACATTTCACAAACACCCCACATGCTGTCATCTAAGACAGCATGCAGGGCATCCTCTTCATATTTCAGATGTATCTTCCTTCCTTGGAAACCAGTTTAACAATAGCATCACCCGGCATAAAAACGATTCCGTCCTGATTTTCAGCCCAAACCTTTAATGCAACCACATGATCTCCGTCTTCATCGATATATTTCTTGTCTACTTTTCCTTTGATCCAGTTCAGATCACCGATAATATTGATTCTTCTTGCCTGGCAATACAGATACTTCAGAAAACCGTCATCACCCATCCAGTTGCAGATCATATGGCAGATATTGCCTTCGGTCTGTGCTCCGAAATCGATGGCAAAAGGCATGCCCTGTTGCTGGGCGTGACGATCGCTGATATGAATCAGGGACGGAGGACAGGAAGCCTTTGAATCCGGATCCGGAATGATCAGGTGTGGATGTGCTTTCAAGAACATATCTTTCACTTTGAAGGCACTACAGTATCCAACACCCGCAAAGAACGCAAGCGCGTCTTCCACTGTAATCGGACCCTTAGCCAGCATCGGCAGTTCTTCGCCCTCCTGCACATCTTCCCAGAACAGAACATCCCGTCCTCTGCGGAACTCATGCTCATAATTATCATATACCGCCTGCAGTTCTTCCTCTGTAAACTGGTGCCTGGTAATTCCGTCAAACGGATTTTTCAGTTCCTTTGCGTCTGCGCCCTCCGGAAGATAGTTGAATGGACAAATAATATTGCCTCCAGAAATCGCCACAACTTCATCTCTCTGGTTAATGTAATAGCGGTCGGATTTGATATTGAACATTCTCCTGTCCACCCAGTTTGGTTTGGTAGTTTCCACACAGCCTACAAATTTATCCACAACGGAAAACCGGTCACCAATCCGGATTGGTTTGAACCATTTTACACTGTTGCCGCCGTTCAGTGGAATCATTCCCGGAATATCACAGAATGGAATCGGAATTCCGCCATAAGAGGGAGAAATGAAATCCAGAAATCTCGGTGGTGCGATGATCTCGCCCCAACGTGTCGTCCTTGCATAGTTCTCATCTCTCCACAGAGGATTGGTATCGCCGGTGGCATCGGCATAATGCCGGATCAGATCCTTGGTTACCAATGTATTCATGTAACCGGTTTCGTCCACATTCAGATCTTCCTGCACCGGCGGATAGAATCCGATGGCATTTTTGGTGATCATGCCAATGTTTTTATTGTAATTAGCCTGCCATTTGTCAATGGCAGCGTTCCATTCTTCCCGATTGTGTATTTTTTGCATTTCCATTATTCTTTCTCCTTTAATATGTTGCTACCACGCTTTTTCATGGGTCTTCTTCCACGGATACCGGTTTCATATCCTGCTTGACTTTCACTTTATATAAATGCCTCATCTTCAGCCGCAACCTGAATTTCTGTATCGCTCAAATGCAGCATCTCCTTCAGTATATACTCATTATCCTGGCCAAGAGCTGGAGCCGGTCGGAACTGTCTTTCTTCCCGTGGCATCACCTTCGGTACACCTGCCGAAATAACGAAATCTGGCTGTCTTGGATCATTCACCGGTAGATTGTTTGGTTGCCAGTATCCTCTGGCATTTAAGTGTTCATCTGCAAACATTTCAAAGGCACGATTGACCGGAGCTGCGCTGACGCCTGCTGTCTGTAGCTGCTCTGCCAGTACGAATTTGTTATGCTTTACCGTAAAGCGGCTGACCAGTTCATCCAGTTCTTTTTCTGCGGCTTTTCTGCCTTCATATGTTGCAAACCGTTCCTCTTTCAGTTCTGGCACAGCTTCTCCCGCTGCCTTAACAAAGGCAGCATATTCATCATCGCTTCCACAGGAAATGGCAATCCACTGATCCGGTCCAGCAGACGGATATGCATTATGAGGACAGTTCCATCCATAATATTGATGATCCCCCGTAGGGCCGCTTTGGGTCTTGTTATAGTTCCATTCCAAAAACGTGGAACCTGTGAGGCCCAGCATGTTTTCTGCTTCTGAAAGATCGATGAACTGACCTTCCCCTGTTCTGTCCCTCGCTTCCAAGGCTTCCAGAATACTGAACGCCACCATGGCACCTCCCAGATCATCTGTTGTGGAAACGGCAATACCAAACCCCTGCTCTCCTTCATAACCGATGGTGTAACTGAAACCAGCAATACAGTTTAGCGCAGCCGCAAAAATCATCGTATCTTTCTTGCATCCGTAATCTCCCAATCCGGAGGCATTAATGGTTACGATCCGAGGATTGATCTGACTCAGTGTCTCAAAATCAATTCCCATGCTACGGACAGCCTTTGGCGTGACATTGGAAACCACCACATCTGCGATTTCTACCAGCTTTTTATAGATTTCCCGGCCTTTTTCGGATTTCATATTCAGCTGCAGTCCCAGCGCATCCCGGTTGTTCTCCTGAAATACCCAGCCGCCTTCCTGAAATGCATCTTTCACTCCGAAGCGGGTATGATCAAACCGAATACCGTCCCTTTTTTTGGACGATTCGACACGGATGACCGTAGCGCCGAGGTCAGAGAGCAGTCTTGTTCCATGGGGACCTGCGATAACCCAGGAGTTATCAATAATCAGAATTCCTTCCAAAGGAAGCGTTGTTTTCTTCTTTCTTTCCATGATCCTTCTCCCTTCTACAGATTACCCAATATTGCTTCGTTATCCGCACCAAGCAACGGGGCAGCACCGGATACATCCATAGGTGTTTTTGTCAGTTTTGCCGGGGCACCCGGATACATGGCTTTGCCGGCTGCCGGATGATCCACTTCCACGAAAAATTCCCGTTCCAGATAATGCGGTTCTTCGCAGACCTCCTGCGGAGAATACATCGGAACCACCGGAATCCTGCGGCGCAGTCCCTCTTCATATAATTCCTTCTTTGTATACTGAATCGTCATCTTACCCAAAACCGTGCGGATCTCATCTCCGTGGGCTACAACATAAGGATTGTCATTCTGAGCAACCCGGTATTCAGGATTACCGAACTCACCGACATCAACGCCTTTTTCAATACACCAGTCACACAGGGCTGACCACCGGGACATCCCCGCAATGTAAGCACTTCCATCTGAACATTTGTACAATGCATCCGGAGGGAACGGACCGTTGGAGCCGACTTTTCTTCTGTCAGGCATATACGGAAATCTCAGAGGATTGGCAGCAGACTCGTTTTTCCACAATCCGCAGACTTCCACGACTGCTGCATCAATATACAAGCCTTCTCCGGTCAGCTTAGCCTTGCGCAGTGCAGCCAGAATGGAAACAGCTGTGTAGGCACCGGCTCCGTTATAAACGACATTCCGTCCGAAGGAAAGCGGCTCATAATTAAATCCGGGTTTGCCAACTTCACCCATGTTGCCGGCAATGGCAAACGGAATCATATCTGAAGATGCATGCCAGTGGGCATAAGGCCCATCCTGACCGAAATTGGTGATAGAGCACATTACCAGTTTTGGATTGTCCTTTGAAAGTGTCTCATAAGATAATCCATATTCCGCCATTTTGCCCGGCTCCAGAGTCTCGAGGATGACATCGGCTGTTTTGGCCAGCTTACGAAAAATATCCTGACCGGTTTCAGAAGTGATATCCAGCGTAATGCTTTTCTTGCCTGTATTGTTATATAACCAGAAAATGCTTTTTTCCCGATCCTGTTCTCCCCCTGCAAAAGGAGGCCAAAGGCGTACGCTGTCTCCTTCCGGAGGCTCGATTTTTATGACCTCCATTCCTGCCTGAGCAAGGAGTTTTCCGCAATACATCCCCTTCTCATCAGAGATCTCCAGTACTCTGATTCCATCATATATTCTGCTCAATCAGTCCACCTCCTGTTTCATTAAACAAATGCTTTATCTTCCGCAGCCTTCTTTATGAAGGCTTCATCATATCCCAGTAGCTGTTTCAATATATAATCATTATCCTGTCCGCAGGCAGGCCCAGGACGATACTGTCGCTCCGGCACCGATGCCAGATTGATCAGCGGTCCTGTAATTAGCAAATGATCCGGTTCAAGGCTGCTGTCCTGGAATTTCAGAGTCCGGAAATAATGCAGAGCCTCCGCCTGAGGATTGTTGTACAGTGTGTCATATGTATTATGCACCTTGGATGCGGAAACACCTTTCTCCTGTAGCATCCGGGCAATTTCGCCTGCTTCATATTGCCGGAAAATAGCTTGAAGCAGTATATCCAGTTTCTTTTCGTTAAGAAGTCGATCCTCCGCCTTATTAAAATCGGCATTTTCAATTTCTGGCCACTGGTCATGGAACAGCTCCACAACCCGAAACCACTCCTCATCATTCTGAACAGCAATGACTGCCCAGGTATTATCATCTCTGCACTCATACGCATTGTGAGGACATTGTTGCCTGGCATAATCATGGTTTCCAACGCATATGGGAAGATTTCCGTTCAGCTGCCAGTCCAAAAGCACAGGTCCAAGTCCCTGCATCACAGCTTCTGCCTGGGAAAGGTCTATAAACTGACCTTTTCCAGTCTGATTCCGGTAGTACAGCGCGGCACATACGGAAGCTGCACTAGCAATTCCCCCGGTATAATCCGGCATGATCCCGGGATATCCGAAGGGTTCTTCCCCCTCATACCCGATCAGGCTGGCCACCCCGGTAAGACAGGACAGAACTGGTGCAAAGGTCATAAACTTACTGTATGGCCCGTAACTTCCCAGACCGGAGGCATTGACAACGATGATGTCTTTTTTCAGCCGGCTTAGCGTCTCAAAATCCAGTCCCATTCGACGAAATCCTGATGTTGCGAAATTACAGCTGACCACATCTGCCTGCCTTACCAGTTTTTCGAAAATTTCCCTACCATAAGGAGATTTCATGTTCAGGCATAAATCCAGCTTGTTTCGGTTATTTTCCTGGAAACACCACCCTCCCTCCTTAAGAGAACCTTCTTCTGTAATTCCTGCCCGCCGTGCATCAATCCGCATCGGATCCAGTCTGGTAGCGGTTTCGATACGGATAACAGTTGCGCCTAATTCTTCCAGAATTCTGCCGACATGCGGACCTGCCACAACCCAACCCAGATCCAGTACCAGAATGCCTTTCAATGGTCGGTCAGCCGTCGTTATCTTTTCGGTTTCCGTACAGGCGGACGATACTGCTGTATTCGTCTGTGTCCAGATAGATGTTCTTTCCGATCCTGGCAATTCGCCATCCGGACCAAGCTCGGAAAGAATTTCCTTCGTATGCTGCCCCAGCAAAGGAGCCGGTCCTGCAGTGCACATCCTGCATTCCGTAAATCCGAACGCACTGCCCGGATATTTCGCTGTCCCGTAAACCGGATGCTCAATCGGAATAAAGTACTGTCGGGCCAGATACTGTGGATTGTCCAGAATAGTTTTTGCCGTTTCCGCAGGTCCCACCGGAATGCGACGCCTCTGTCCTTCTTCCATTAATTCCTTCATGGTATAATGTTCTGTTAGTTCATTCACCATGGCATTGATCTCGTCGATCTCTTCCCACAAATATTTGTTGAAGCCCTGATCCGTCAGATATTTGGGATCATCTTTTCCCCGGATATCCATGCCGATCTCCGACATCCATTGCGTGATTTCCGCCCAGCGCCCGGATGCCATGATAAAAGCATGCCCATCTTTACAATTATAGAAATTTGCCGGCACCATGATGCCCTGGCTGCCCCTGCGCATGGAAATTTTGTAATCCGGCGCCTGCTGCTGGAATCCCAGTTCCGACCCTCTCCATGCTCCCGCAATCTCAAACAGGGATACCTGTATCCATTCTCCCTGCCCGGTCTGTTTCCGTCGGATCAACTCTGCCATAATCCCTGTCAGAGCATAAATATCCGTTCCGTTTGCAAGCAAATTATAGCCGAGCTGGATTGGGGCCTTGTCCGGTTCTCCCTGTTCATACATAGCACCGCAGGCAGCATAGGCAATGGTATCTGTAGATGCATTCCAGGCTGCCCACGGTCCATTCTGTCCAAAAGCAGTAATCGAACAATATATAAGGGAGGGATTTACTGCTTTCAGCTCTTCATAGGAATATCCCAGATCTTTCATGGTTCCCGGACTGGATGTTTCGATTAATACATCCGCGGTTTTCACCAGACGCAGGAATAATGCCCGGTTCTCTTCTTTACGATAATCCAGAATCACACTCTTTTTCCCGGCGTTATAAAAGCCGTGGAAAAATCCGTTCTCCGGCCCTGTTTCTCCTTTATAAAAAGGCGCAATATAACGAGTGGAATCTCCTTGTGCAGGCTCCGGTTTTATCACCTCTGCTCCCATGTCTGCCATGAGTTTTCCACAATATGCCCCTTTATAATCTGCCAGGTCAATCACCCGGATTCCCTGTAATATTTTATCCTGTACCATGTTTCTTTCCGCTTTAACTGATTTTCTGCAACATCGGGCAGGGGTTGTTATCCCCTGCCCGACTGTCCGTTATTGTTTTTATTATTTCACAGCTTTGATCGCTTCAATCATTTCCGGAACGACTTTGAACAGATCTCCTACCAGTCCATAATCCGCTACCTCAAAGATCGGTTCTGAACCGTTTTTATTAACGGCAATGATTAATTCCGAATTCTGCATACCGGCTTTGTGCTGTATAGCTCCTGAAATACCCAGGGCAACGTAAATCCTGGGATGCACGGTTTTGCCGGTCTGTCCCACCTGACGATCTGCGCTCATCAGCCCTGCATCCACCAGTGCGCGGGACGATCCGACCACGCCGCCTCCCAGAGCGTCCGCCAGCTCTTGGGCCAGCTGTTTTGCTCTTTCAATATCTCTGGCAGCGCCGTTTCCGATGGACACCACAACGTCAGCACCAATCAAATCCACCAGTTCTTTAGCTTCTTTCACAACTTCCAGCACTTTCTCATGAAGCTGTGCGGCATCGATCTGCGGACGAACCACTTCGATCGTACACCGGTCCGCAAGTGCCTGGTCGAACTCATTTTTCTTCATGACTCCGGGACGTACCGTGGACATGCATGGACGGAAACGCGGACAGATGATGGTAGCCATCAGATGTCCTCCGAATGCCGGACGGGTCATCTTCAGATTGACATCTTCCATGTTAAAGGTTTCCTTTGTAACATCCACGTTGGAGTTTTTGTCCAGGAAATCCACATAGGTATTCATGTCGATATCCAGATGGGTACAATCGGCCGTCAGGCCGGTATGAAGCCTGGCGGCACATCTCGGTGCCAGGTCTCTTCCGATATTGGAAGCACCAAACAGCAGTACTTCCGGCTTTCTCTCCTGTACCATATCGCAGATCACATTGGTATATGCTTCGTTTGTATAGATTTTCAAAGCAGGATCTTCGCAGACAAGCACCCGGTCAGCTCCGTATCCTCCCAGTTCCTTTGCAATTTTTTCCACATCGGAGCCAAGGAGAAGTCCTGTGAGTTCACATCCTCTCTGATCCGCAATTTTCCTGCCTTCCGAAATCAGCTCAAAATCCGTGCTCATCAATTTGCCGTTTCTTTGCTCACAGAAAACCCAGATCCCTGAGAATTCTTCGATAGCATTGCTTCTGTATTCTTTCATTCTCAACGTTCCTCCTTAGATCATGTGTTTTTCTGAAAGTCTGGCAGCCAGATCCTGTGCCATTTCTTTTTCCGTCCCTTCCAGCATTACACCAACACCCTTTACCGGGGGGTTAAAAGATTTAAAAATGTTGGTGGGTGACCCTTTTAGGCCTATGGTATCCGCTTCAATCAGCGGCTCATCTTTAAGCGCTTCATAATCCAGAATGGTCAGAGGCATTTCATCACACTCCAGAACGCCCTGTACGGTCATATATCTGGGATTATTCAGTTCTTTAATACAGGTAATCAGGCATGGCGTCTGCACCTGAATCTTCATATATCCATCTTCCAGTGCCCTTTTGACTGTCAGTGTATCCCCTTCTTTCTGAATCTCCACTGCGTAAGTCACCTGGGGAAGATGGAGTTTTTCTGCAATCTGCGGGCCGACCTGAGCTGTATCACCGTCAATTGCCTGCCGTCCGCAGAAAATCATATCGTCTTTTTCCAGCCCCATATGCTGAATGCCTGCTGCCACAATCTGACTGGTGGCAAAAGTATCAGAACCGCCAAATTCCCGACCCGAAATCAGAACTGCTTCATCTGCTCCCATGGCCAGAAGCTCGCGCAGCATTTCTCCGGCCATCGGAGGTCCCATACTGATGGCAACTACCTTGCAGTCTTCATTCTGATCCCGGAAAGACAGGGCTGCTTCCATGGCATTCAGGTCGTCCGGATTGATAATGGTCGGCATCTTGGAGCGGTTCATGGTTCCGTCAGGATTTACCGCCACAACTCCGGAGGTATCCGGAACCTGCTTGACACATACATATATTTTCATTTTCCTTCTCCTCCTTATTTCAATAATGTTCCTGCAATCACCATCTGCTGTACCTGACTTGTGCCTTCATAGATCGGTACGATTCTTGCATCCCGGTAGAATCGCTCCACTTTATATTCGTTGATATAGCCGTATCCGCCGTGAATCTGAAGCGCTTTGTATGCCACATGGTTCGCAGCTTCGGCTGCGAAATACTTCGCCATGGAGCAGGCCTGACCTGCATCTTTACCTGCATCTTTCAGCACTGCTGCATGATACACCAGCTGCCGTGCGGCTTCTGTTTCTGTCGCCATATCTGCCAGCATGAAGCTGATCGCCTGAAATTTGGCGATCGGCTTTCCGAATTGTTTACGTTCCTTTGCATAGCGAATGGCTTCTTCCAGACAGCCCTGCGCAATTCCCACGCCCTGCGCAGCCATTCCCAGACGTCCTCCGTCCAGCGTCTGCATAGCATAGCCGAATCCTTTATCCTTCTTACCAACCAGGGCATCTGCCGGCACATGCACATCCTCCAGAACAAGATCACAAGTGGGATATCCCTTGATTCCCATTTTATGTTCCGGTTTTCCGCAGGAGACACCCGGCAGTTTCATATCCAGAACAAACATGGAAATTCCCTTACTGCCCTTCTGGGACGGATCTGTCTTGGCAAACAGAATGCACCAGTCAGCCACCGGAGCCCCGGAGATAAAGGTCTTACGTCCATTGATAATAAAACTTCCGTCCGGCTGCTCTATAGCACGGGTGGTCGTTCCGCCTGCATCTGACCCGGCTCCGGGTTCTGTCAGCGCGAAGACCATGATTTTCTCCCCTCTGGCCACAGGCGGAAGGTATTTCTGTTTCTGTTCTTCCGATCCTGCCAGCATCAACGGGCCTCCGCCCAACGAGTTGGATGTATTTGCATAAATCGACATAATCGGAGAAATCCTTGCAAATTCTTCCTCCAGCAAAGCATATGCGAGATAATCACCGCCGGCACCTCCGTATTCTTTCGGGATCTTCACTCCACAAAACCCGTATTTTGCGATCTTATGGAAAATATCCCAGTCAAATTCCCCGGTTTCATCCAATCTGTCCAGCAGCTCCTTGGTGAATTCTGTCTCCGCGAACTGGCGGAACAATTTCTGGAGCCTCAAATGTTTCTGATCTAATATCATATATTGCCTCCTGTATAATAAATGCTTCCTGCTCTGCGAAATTATCCTGAGCGGTATGGTTCACCTGCAGCAATCACCGTTTGCACCGGTTACAGCTCCACGATGGCGTATCCTTTTGCACTGACAATATCTGTCCCGTATTTCTCCGCCCACAAATCAATTTTTACCAGTTTTCTGCCCTCTTGTTCGTATTTTTCAGCGACTCTTCCTTTGCAGACAAAGACATCACCAATTAAAATCATGTGCCGGATCTGACTGTATACTTCCACGACTCTGGCTTCATCACCCATCCAGTTGGTGACTCCTTCCAGCATGCTTGCCTCAATGTGCGTTCCGAAGATCGGAGCAAAGGGTACGCCTCTCGCCCGGGCAACCTCATCGTCGAAATGCCATTCCGGTGCGCAGGTGTATTCGCCTGTCTGACTATTTTTATAAAATGCTGCCAGGTTACCCCGCATGGTATACCATTTTTTCGCAAACGCCATAGAGAATCCGGTTACGGCAAAGAATGATACTGCATCTGCATAATCATAGGGGCCCTTATACACAGAAACCAGTTCGTCTCCTTCTTTCACGCTGTCCCAGTCTCTCTTGCCTTTTCCAAAACGATATTTCCCTGCGATTTCATCTTCATAGGAAGCATGGAACATGGCAAGCTCTTCATCCGTAAAATACCGTCTCTTTTCCTGGCTGAAATCCTGCACTTTTTCTCCCCGTCCGGGTTCCGGATATCTGGCGACAATCATGATATTGGAAGTGACAGTCAACACCAGTTCATCCCGCTGGTTATAAAACTCCCTCTCTCCTGTTGTGATAAACAGCCGGTACGGCTTGGCCGGATTGGTTTTATCCACGACTGCTTTGAAGGTATCATAGGCTGTAAATTCGTCTCCTGGCCGGATCGGTTTTTCATATCTTCTTGTTGAACCTCCATTCATATAGGATAATCCGGGCAACTCCAGCGGAGGCGGGACTGCCGCTGCTTCAGCGATCATGACCTCACACATGGGCGGTGCAATGATTCCTCCCCACTTCGTCTGTTTTGCATATTTCTCATTAACCCACAAAGGATTAAAATCGCCAATCGCAGATGCATAAAGACGGATCATATCTTTTGTGATCATCCGGTTGCACAGGGGCATTTCATTAGTATGATAATCTCCTTCCCCCATAATCGGGGCATCTTTCCGAATTCCGATCAGCTTCTTCAAACCATCGAGTCCTTCTTCCAGTTGTTTCGTCCATTCTTCCCTGGTTAACATCTCACCCATAAGGTTCTCCTTCCCGCATTTTCCATTTCTGCCTAATACCATTTTATGTTGTTATTTTACCTTCAAACGTTTTCTGACTTACACCACCCATAAGGGTAGTATTTGTCTTTTCAAGCCTTTTAGAAGCTTATAACTCATCCTATATCAAGGAAGAACCTGTTTTCAGCTGATACTAGTGTTCTCCGAAAAGCAGTCCCCGAAAATACTGTTTTTCGAATTTCTCTTTGTTACTTAGCACACCCCATTTCCATCCGGATGCAAAATATCTTTTCCATTCGGGTTTCCT
>R26__coassemble_1200_pt1 | contig 13394 bp, 10 predicted proteins | sample R26__metabat2_high_PE_046 | metagenome-assembled genome bin R26
ATGTAAATGACTTTTTAGAACAGGAAAAAGAAAGCGGACGGATCGATGAACTGGCTGAATTCTATATTTATCAGGATGTTGATGAACCGGCAGAGATTGCCGCATAGAATAAAGAAAGAGAGAAATAAATGGAAATGATGAATCAGAAAAAACGGAATAAAAAAGTTGCGTCAGTCGTGATAATACTGGTCCTGGCTGCAATGCTGCTGGGCATTACAGGCTGCGGCGCTTCCAAGAAACCTGCAGCTTTATCACAGTACTGGACAGCAGATTCCCCGGTCGCCCAGAGCCTGAGAGATTATGTGACAAAGGTGACGGATCCGAAGGATAAAGATCATTTTATCCCTGTCAAGGACCGGATCGCGGTATTTGATATGGACGGGACACTGACCTGCGAACAATTCTTTACTTACTACGATACGATGATGTTTATCGAGTATTGTCTGCATGATCATCCCGAACGTGTCTCGGAGGAACTGAAGGAAGTCGCGGCATCCATCAAGCCGGGTTACATCGCGGATGAAGCTCTTGCAAGGAATTTTGCCAAAGCATATGCAGGGATGACAGTAGAGGAATTCTATGATTATGCCGTTCAATTCGGTCAGAAGTTTACGTCAAGTTTTGAAAACATGCATTACAACGACTGTTGTTATCTGCCGATGGCGGAACTGGTGCAGTACCTTTATGAAAACGAGTTTACGATCTATGTGATCAGTGGGACCGAACGTACGACTTCCCGTGCGATCATAGCGAATACCCCGCTGAAGGAGTATGTCACGCCGAATCACGTGATCGGTACGGATTTTGAGGTAAAACAAAAAGGATATGAGACAGAATCGTCGAACATGAACTACAAGTATGAAAACGGGGATGAGCTCATCCTGACAGGCGGTTTTATCCAGAAGAATCTCAATGGAAATAAATCCCTTTACATTCAAAGAGAGATCGGACAGCGTCCTGTGCTCGCATTCGGAAATACCAAAAGCGATACCAGTATGATGAATTATACGATCGACAGCCGTAATCAGTATCCGGCCCAGGCTTATATGGTGGTTGCAGATGATGCCGTAAGGGAATGGGGAAAACAGGATTGGGAAGAGAAGTCTTCTGAGTACATGGAAATGGGATATATTCCGGTTTCCATGCGGACCGATTTCGCACAGATCTATCCGGAAGGCATTATGCCTGCGGCTGAACAGTACCAGGAGGATGAATGGACAGATGCCCAGCCGGAAAGTGAAACGGAAGAAGAAACGTTGAAAGATGCAGCGTGACAGAAGCGAAAAAACTGACGAATACGAGGATTTCACAAATGAAAATAGCAGTGATCAATGCAACAAAAGTTTCCATTGACCCGGTAGACCGGGCAGCTGAAGCGTATCCGGGTCTTGAGATCTTTCATCTTATGGATGAAGGGATGTCCTGGCTGGGGAAAAAGGAAGGCAGGATTTCCGGAAAAAACCTTGCCAGGATGATCAGTCTGATCCATAGTGCTGAAGAACTCGGTGTTGATGGAATTCTACTGTCCTGTACGATCTTTTCTCCTTTTATCGATCAGCTGAGAATGTGTACAGATATTCCTTTGGTTGCAGCAGACATCGGCGTATTTGAAAAAGCTGCCCAGTTATATCAGAAAATAGGAACGATCGTGTCTTTCGCTCCTACACTGGAAAGTGTTGCCTGGGTGGTAAACAGGTGCAAAAAATATGTGAAAAAGGATTTTGATGCAGAGATCCGATATGCAGAAGGGGCATTTGAAGCTGCTGCTGCCGGGAATGAAGAGGAGCACAATCGGATCATTTATGAAACAGCGGCACAGTTTGAAGATAAAGAGGCAATCGTATTGTCCCAGATGTCACAGGTCCGTGCTCTGTCTTTGTTTCAGGACTATCCGATCCCTGTGCTGTCGTCCCCCTCGGTAAGTCTGGGAATTCTGATCGAAGAAATCGGCAGGAAGCAATAATAAATAGTATTACAAATGTAATGATAGATATGGAGAGTAATGACAATGAAAATAGCGGTAACTTATGACAACGGTGAAGTGTTTCAGCATTTTGGACATACCGAAGAGTTCAAAGTGTATGATGTTGAAGACGGCAGGATAACCGGTTCCGTACTGGTCGGTTCGAATGGAAGCGGTCATGGAGCTTTAGCGGAACTGTTAAGCAATCATGCAGTGGATGTTCTGATCTGCGGCGGCATCGGAGGCGGTGCCCAGGCAGCATTGACAGAGCATGGGATAGAACTGTGTGCAGGTGCTTCCGGAAGTGCAGACGAAGCGGTTCAAGCTTATCTGAGAGGAGAACTGATCAATACAGGAGCAAACTGTACTCATCATGAAGAAGGTCATTCCTGCAGCGGTCAGGAAGGACATGACTGCGGCAGCTGCCATGCCGGATCAAAGATAGAAGGTAAAAATGTCGGCAAGACCTGCAGAACTCATTACAGAGGAACCTTCAATGACGGCAGTCAGTTTGACTCTTCCTATGACAGAGGAGAACCACTGGAATTTGTCTGCGGTGCCGGAATGATGATCAAAGGGTTTGATCAGGCAGTGGCAGACATGGAAGTCGGTGAGACGGTGCAGATCCATCTGATGCCGTCGGAAGCATATGGGGAACCGGATCCCAGTGCCATTCTTACGGTAGAACTTTCCCAGATGCCGGGTGCGGAAAACCTGAATGCAGGTGATCAGGTATATCTGCAGAATACGTACGGGCAGACCTTTCCTGTGAAAGTGACCGATAAAAACGAGAAAACGATAACGTTTGACGCAAACCATGAGATGGCGGGTAAAGAATTGAATTTCACCATAGAACTTGTGGAAGTTCTGGACTAAAGAGGGAAGAGCATGAGAAAGATCACGGTCGGCGACATGATGCATGTATATGGCTGCTTCGGTGCGGGTGTGGATTATACTGTGCGTCTGACTGTCCGTCTGACACAGACGATAGACCCACTGAAACTGCGGAAAGCGATCGATCAGACAGCCAGCCGTTATCCGTATCTTTGTGTAAGACTATGTAAGGGAAAAGATACAATTTATTATGAGGAAAACCCTCTTTCGGTTGTCCTTTTGCAGACCGATGAGAGGATATGTCTGAACTGTGAGACGGTAAATTACCATGTCTGGGCTGTATGCTGCGCAAAGGACAGGATCCATCTGGATTTTTTCCACGGAATAACCGACGGGATGGGAATGTACTCAGTGCTGGCAACACTTCTTTACTATTACGGAAAACTACAATACGGGATCACAGAACCGGGAAACATCCGTGCTGCAGACATTTCCGCATCAGAAGAAGAATTGGATGATCCGCAGGAGCATCTTTCCATCGACATGAGTCCTTCCCGGATACAGCAGGATCCCCCGGAGTTTGAGAAGGCCTTCAATCTGGAGAAGGATGGAAAACTGACCCTGGGGGAACCGACACTATGGGATATTAAGATACCGGAAAAGGCGTTCCTGCGGTTTACTTCCGCACATGACGCAAGCCCCGGGACCATGATCTCTCTTCTTCTGGCCAGAGCGATCGACAGTCTGTATCCAGCCAGGAATAAAAAGATTATCAGCGCATATGTGATCAATGCCCGGCCTATGCTGCAGGCGGTGAAGACCTTCCATAACTGCCTGAGCATGGCGTTGCTTTCCTTTTCTGACAGGGTGAAGGCATTACCTTTTTCCACACAGTGTACTGCATACCGCGGAATGACATTCCTGCAAAGTGATTCTGACAGGATCGTACCGGCCATAACGGAAAATGCCCACATCATAAAGGATGTTGCTCATAAAAATAAAACGACAGAAGAAAAGAAGGATGTATTTGGACGGATGTTCAACGGAGGGGAAGATGTGATCACGTTCCTGGTCAGCTATGTCGGAAAATGGAGTTATCCTTCAGTGGCGGAAACGATCCGTGAGATCTGGGCGCATCCCCCCGATACGTTCGGTCTGATGGCTGAGATCGGAGCAGTGGGAGGAAGCATCTGTATTACTCTTCAGCAGCATTTCAAAGAGGACACTGTAAGGGAAGCCTTTTTACATCAATTGGATGAAAACGGCATTCCATATGATATCGTGCGTAAATCCGGTATCGATAATGCACGGTTTCCGGAACCGGAAATCTCCTGATCTTGTGGATTAACTATTGAAAATAAGACACAGATCAGCATGAATAATTTGCATATATTGTATTTTTTGCCGTACTTTCAGACATGTTTCCTTTTGGCTTTCATCGTGGAACATGTCTGCTTTTTTGAAAAATGTGGGGGCGATTATGATCAAATTGGACAAAAATAACCTCAAACAGGACAAGTTTAGGGGCATATTTTGTCTTTCTGGTTTGGTATAATATTCACAACCTGAAATCTGATGTAACATAAATTTCCCGTCATATCATGAAAGGAAGACTTATGGAGCGTTCAAAGGCAAGGAAACTGGCAGAAGAACTGGTAAACCGGATGACCGTTGAAGAGCGGGCCGGACAGCTTCGTTTTGACGCACCGGCGATCGAACGGCTCGACATTCCTGCCTACAATTGGTGGAATGAGGGACTTCATGGTCTCGCCCGTGGAGGTACCGCCACAAGTTTTCCGCAGGCGATCGGCCTGGCAGCCATGTTCGATCCGGAACTGCTGGAGAGGATCGCCGAAGCAATCTCCACGGAAACCCGGGCAAAATACAATGCACTTTCTTCAGAGGAAGACCGTGATATCTATCACGGATTGACCCTCTGGTCTCCCAATATCAACATTTTCCGTGACCCCAGGTGGGGACGCGGCCAGGAAACCTATGGGGAGGATCCTTTCCTTACCTCTGTTTTAGGTACTGCTTTTGTACGGGGTCTGCAGGGAGATGGAGATACCCTGAAAACAGCTGCCTGTGCCAAGCATTTTGCTGTTCACAGCGGTCCGGAGGCTTTAAGGCACAGCTTTGACGCCCATGCTTCCCTTAAGGATATGGAAGAAACCTACCTTCCTGCTTTCCGGACATTGGTAAAAGAGGCTCGCGTAGAGACTGTTATGGGCGCTTACAACCGTACGAACGGCGAGCCCTGCTGTGCCAGTGATTTTCTGATGGAAAAACTGCGCGGAGAGTGGGGATTTGAAGGTCACTTTGTCTCTGACTGCTGGGCGATCCGCGATTTTCACGAAAACCACCACATCACTGACGGACCGGTGGATTCGGTCACGAAGGCACTGAAAGCCGGATGCGATCTGAACTGTGGCTGTACTTATGAGCATGTCATGCATGCTTTTGAACTGGGGCGGATCAGTGAGGAGGATATCACCCGCTCCTGCGTGAGATTGTTTACCACCCGGTTCCTTCTGGGCACTCTGGGAGAAGAGGGAAGCGAGTATGATTCAATCCCATACTCTGTGATCGAATGCCCGGAGCATCTGGAACTGTCTCACAAAGCAGCGCTGGAATCCTGCGTACTGCTCAAAAACGACGGCCTGCTGCCGCTGGATCCCGAAACATGCGGAACCCTTGGAGTGATCGGGCCGAATGCGAACAGCCGCGCATCTCTGATCGGCAATTATCATGGCACCGCTTCCCGTTATACCACGGTGCTGGAAGGTATACAGGATCTGGTGGAAGGGAAGTGCCGTGTGCTGTACTCCGAAGGCTGCGCACTGGGCAAAGACCGGGTAGAACCGCTGGCTCAGGCGGGGGACCGTCTTGCGGAGGCAGCAGTGACAGCCAGAAACAGTGATACGGTGATCCTGGTGCTGGGCCTTGATGAGACTCTTGAGGGCGAAGAGGGAGATACCGGTAACAGCTATTACTCCGGAGATAAAGAAGACCTTCTGCTGCCGGAATCCCAGCGTCTTCTGCTGGATCGTGTGCTGGCGGAAGGAAAGCCGACGGTCATTATACTGATGGCGGGAAGTTCGATCGATCCGGATGGAGCACAGGACAGGGCAAATGCCCTGCTTCTTTCCTGGTATCCCGGAGCGTATGGTGGTAAGGCTGTTGCTGAGATCCTGTTCGGAAAGATATCACCTTCCGGAAAGCTGCCGGTGACGTTCTACCGTAACAGCGCTCTTTCCGAAATGCCGGATTTTACGGATTATTCCCTGAACAACAGGACCTACAGGTACTATTCAGGAAGTCCGCTGTATCCTTTTGGATATGGACTTACCTACGGAAACTGTTGTGTGGAAGCTGTCAGTGGAGGCAGGAACAGCGTACAGGTTGTCGCAGTCAATAAAGGTGATATGGATACGGAAGATGTTCTGGAACTCTATCTTCACGATGAAGGTTCCGAACTGGCTCCCCCGAATCCGGTGCTTTGCGGCTTCTGCCGTGTAAAACTGGCGGCAGGACAGAAGCGGACATTTGAAATAAAGATCGACCCGAACGCATTTACGGTTGTTACAGAGGAGGGAAAACGAATACCGGGAAACGGTCCCTGGACTTTATATGCCGGTTTCGGTGGACCGGATCCAAGGACCCGGGAACTGACCGGAAACATCTCAGCTGCCCTGCATATTGCAGGAGAAAAGTGAGACAGTTTCCAATCGAAACAGTAAGATTTTGGCTCTGCAGCTTCTGTCTGTTGCCCTGGAAATACTGCAGACGGATGCCACAGTCCTGATCCGATAAACACAGGTACATTTTTCATGTAAAAACAGGAGGATAAGAGTATGAAAAAGATTTTAGCAATGGTTATTGCGGCTCTGATGGTGACCTCTATTATCGCCGTCCCTGTCCATGCAGATGATCCCGTAACACTGACAATGTGGTGTATCGCAACAGAAAGTGATGCGAACCGCCCCGCTTATGAGCAGGCAATCGCTGCGTTCGAGGAAGCTCATCCCGATATCAAGATCGAATGGGAAGCTTTCGAAAATCAGTCCTACAAGACTAAGATCAAAGCAGCTATGAGCGATCCGGAAACCCTGCCCGATATCTTCTTTACCTGGGCCGGCGCATTCCTGGGCGACTTCGTGGATGCAGGCAATGTGTATTGCCTGGATGATACCTATGCGAATTTCCAGGAGCAGCTTCCGGAAGTAATGCTGCAGAATGCTTCTTACGGCGGAGGACACTATGGCGTTCCGCTGACCATGAACATTGTAACGTTGTTTGCCAACATGGATCTTCTGGCAGAAGCCGGATGGGATCATGTACCCCAGACTTATGAAGACCTGACCGCATGCTGTGACGCTCTGGTTGAAAAAGGCATCATTCCGTTTGGTTGCGCAGGTAAAGAGACCTGGTGTGTAACTGAATATCTGGAGCCCATTATCGAAAAGACCATCGGCTACGAAGCTCTGAATGAGATCTTTGCAGGCCGTGCAACCTGGAATAACCCCGGTATTGCTGAATCTGTTACTACTTTCCAGGATATGATCAACAAGGGATACTTTGATCCCAGCGGCATGGCTCTTGGCAATGATGAAGTGAAAGCGAACTTTATCGCCGGTAAATATGCTTTCTATCAGAATGGTTCCTGGAACTGCGGCGAAGTAAACGATGCAGAAGGAAACTTCCAGGTAGCTCTGTTCCCGGTTATGAATGCTGAGAATGCAACCTACGGCCAGGTTATCGGCGGACCGTCCGATACACTCGCTGTAGCAGCTTCTTCCAAGAATCCGGAAATCGCTGCCAACGCTGCTTTCGAACTGGGACGTGACATCTGCCATTACGGCTATCTGGCTGGTTCCGGACTGCCGGCATGGACACCGGACTATGACACCAGCGAAGTGAAGGCTCTGGTTGCTGACGTAGCGGAAATGGTAGCTGCTGCTGACGGCATGACTCTGTTCGGTGATACCGCTATGAGTGCAGATCCCGCCAACACCTATCTGGACTATGTGTCCCTGGTCTATGGCACTGAGATCGACGGACAGGGCTTTATCGAAGGCCTGGCTGAAGAACTGCAGTAATCGCTGATCGGTTAATGATCCGGGTGCGGGCTGAATGTTCCGCACCCGGAACTGTTGGCAGAGATGACCTCTTCAGAGTTTCCAGGGGTTCTTAAGAGGCCATCTCCCAATGACCGGGAAGGGAATTTGCCATGAAAAAATTATATAGTAATAAAGGTCATATTCTGCTTTTCCTGATACCTGCGATCATCCTTTTCTGCGGGATCCTGATCGCTCCCATCGTCATGTCCGGCTACTACAGCTTTTTTGACTGGGATGGACTTGGAGAAAAGACATTCATCGGTTTTTCCAATTATATTGATCTGTTTACCAGCAACAGGATCGGCTTTATGAAGGCGTTGGGCAATTCACTGGTACTTGCCCTTCTGTCGGTAGGACTGCAGCTCCCGCTTGCTTTGGGACTCGCTTTGGTACTGGGAAAGGGGATCAAAGGAGAAAGAATTTTTCTTTCTATCTTTTTTATGCCTGTCCTCATATCTACCGTCGTTATCGGACAGCTGTGGCTGAAGATCTATAATCCGGACTACGGTATTTTAAACGTGCTGCTCAGAAGCCTCGGCCTGGAGAGCTGGACAAGGATGTGGCTGGGATTGAGAGAAACTGCTCTGGGGGCGGTATTCATACCGACTTTATGGCAGTATGTGGGTTACCATATGCTGCTTCTGTATGCCGGCGTAAAGAGTGTTCCGAAAGAACTACGGGAAGCTGCCATGCTGGATGGAGCCAAAGACAGTCAGATCAACCGTTTTATCGTGCTTCCTTATATTAAACCGATCATTCGGATCAGCGTGATCTTTGCTGTTACCGGTTCCCTGAAATCATTTGACCTGATCTACGTTCTGACAAACGGCGGACCGTTCCACTCCACGGAAGTGCCAAGCACATTGATGATCGATATGTTGTTCCTCAGAAACAGGTACGGCATGGGAAGCGCGATCGCGGTTCTGCTGATCATTCTGTGTTTTGCTTTTGCACTGATCATAAACAGGGTATTCAAGGAGGAAGAATAACGTGAAACTGACAGATAAAATCCCGAGAATATTAATCTATATCGGTCTTGTGTTCTGGGCTGTGATCAATCTGTTTCCGGTCTACTGGATGTTCACCTTCTCTTTGAAGAACAACGATGAGATCTTCGGCGAAAACGTGGCGGGGCTTCCGCAGAACTGGATCTGGTCCAATTATACAGAAGCGCTTAAGACCGGCAATATGGGAAAGTATTTCCTGAACAGCGGTATCGTGGCAGTAGCCACCATCCTGATCACACTGGCAGTGGCACTGATGGCTACCTTTGCACTGACCCGGCTGATCTGGAAGAGAAGAAAAACACTGAATAAATTCTTCATGCTCGGCCTTACGATCCCGATCCATGCCTCGATCGTCCCCATCTATGTTACGCTGTCCAGACTGCATCTTCTGAACACCTATCTGGCGCTGATCATTCCTTATGCGGCGTTTTCCCTGTCCATGGCGATCCTGGTGTGTACCGGATTCATGAATGCGATACCACGGGAGCTGGACGAGGCAGCCTGTATAGACGGATGCGGTGTGTGGGGCATTTTTTTACGCGTGATCGTACCGCTGATGAAGCCGGCTGTTGCTACCGTTGGTATCTATACATTCCTGCAGTGCTGGAATGAGCTGATGTTTGCCAATATCTTTATCAGCAAAACTGCTCTGAAAACCCTGCCGGTAGGCATTCAGGCTCTCTCCGGACAGTATACCACTGCCTGGGGTCCGATCGGAGCTGCGCTGGTCGTTGCGACATTCCCCACACTGTTTATCTACGTATTCCTGAGCAAGCGTATCCAGGACAGCTTTGTCGCAGGTGCGGTCAAAGGCTGACACAAGATTGACTGATCATAAAGGATTGTTGTATTTGCTGCAGCAATCCTTTTTTTGTGGGGGAAAAGTTGTCTGCAGCTTGTTTTTTTGTTATTCTTTCTGGAAAAGATAAGAATGTGAAACGGTTCAGGACCTGATACCATGGAAAAAAGATTAAAGCTGTATTTTACCGTTATAGCGGCAGCAGGAGCATGCTGCAGTGAGGCAGCATACTGGATCTTTCCGGAGAATCCCGGTATAAGAACAATTTGCAAGGCAGTTACCGCTGTCTGTATTCTTGCCTGCGCAGTTTCAGGAGGAAACCGGAAAGGGCGGGAGTTCTGGTGGATGATTGCTGCACTGGCAGCGGCATGCGCTGCAGATGTGATCATTGTATCTTCTTTTCCTGCAGGAGCCGGCCTGTTTGCTCTTGCTCATATATGCCTGATCATCCTGTTTTATAAACAAAGGTCCCTTACCCGCAAAAGATGGCTTATCTGGGGCATCATAAGCGCATGCCTTGTTGGTGTGATCCTGGCAGCCGGATCGGGCATGGGGATCTATGCCTACGGAGCTGCAGTGTATGCGCCGATCCTGATCCTGATGGTGTTCACAGCGATCAACCAGAGAGGGATACGCAGGATTGCGGCATTCGTCTTTTTTTCTTCAGATCTTCTGCTCGCACTGTACCAATGGAAACATATCCATCCGGCCCTGCATGTGATCTACATGGGATTGTTCTATGCGGCAATGCTGATGTTTGCGTGGCGAAATAGTTCTGAGTCCTGAAACTTTTATCAAATATGTCTTTATAGAGAGGTTTATAGGTGAATCTGAAAGATAGGCGGTATCCGATACCGGATAAGATAGAGATACGGGGAGCACGGGTTCATAATCTGAAGAATGTGGATGTGGATATTCCGCTCCATAGAATCGTCGGGATCGCCGGTGTATCCGGCTCAGGAAAATCGTCATTGGCCCTGGGCGTATTGTATGCAGAGGGCTCCAGGCGGTATCTGGAATCGTTGTCCACTTATACCCGGCGCAGGATGACGCAGGCATCTAATGCGGCCGTCGATGAGGTGCGTTATGTTCCGGCGGCACTGGCCCTTCATCAAAGACCCGGCGTACCCGGGATCAGAAGTACCTTTGGGACCATGACGGAACTTTTGAACAGCTTGCGCCTGATGTTTTCCAGATTGTCCCACTATAAATGTCCCAACGGACATACCGTTGAACCTAACCTGGATTTTGCAGCGGAAAAGGAAGTGCGCTGTCCGGTCTGCGGGGAGATCGTCCCGGTCATTGGAGCGGAAGATCTGGCGTTCAACAGCGCAGGAGCCTGCAAATGCTGCGGGGGTACCGGAATGATAAGAACCGTGGACCGCAGCACGCTGATCCCGGATGAAAGCCTTACGATCGATGAAGGCGCTGTGGCCCCGTGGAACAGCCTGATGTGGTCTTTGATGACGGATGTCTGCCGTGCAATGGGCGTCAGGACAGACGTACCGTTCAGGGATCTTACGAAGGAAGAAAAAGAGATCGTCTATGACGGTCCCATGGTGAAGAAACATATCTTCTATAGGGCAAAAAACAAAGAGAGCGTCAGTGCGGGAGAAATGGATTTTACCTATTACAGTGCGACAGCAACAGTCCTGAATGCCCTGAATAAGGTAAAAGATGAATCCGGCATGAAACGTGTCGATAAATTCCTGAAGGAAGACATCTGTCCGGAATGCGGCGGAACAAGACTCTCCGAGAAGGCCAGATCCTTAAAACTCATGGGAGAGTCTCTTGATCAGGTATGTACTTTGCCGCTGTCGGATCTGATCAGATGGGTCGCCGAGGTGCCTGCGTCCCTTCCGGAGGAAATGCGGCCGATGGCAAAGAGCATTTGTGATTCTTTTCAGCATACTGCCAGAAGACTGGTGGATCTGGGATTGTCTTATTTGTCTTTAGACCGGGCTGCATCAACGCTTTCCACAGGAGAACGTCAGCGGACCCAGCTGGCACGCGCAGTGCGGAACAGGACGACAGGCGTCCTTTATGTCCTGGATGAACCGTCGATCGGACTGCATCCCTCTAATCTGGAAGGGTTGAACGGTGTGATGGATGACCTGGTTGCGGACGGCAATTCCATCGTGCTTGTGGATCATGACACACAGGTCCTGTCTCATGCGGACTGGCTGATCGAGCTGGGACCTGGGGCAGGAGCGTCGGGAGGAACGATCATTGCACAGGGAAATGTGAATGATCTTATGCAGGATGGAGAATCCAGGATCGGGCAGTTCCTGCTTCCGGAAACCCATAAAGAGCTGAGGGTCAGAACAGAAAAAGACAGGCTCTTTGATCTTGGTGAGATCCGGATGGAAACGGATGAGATCCATACTGTGAAGCCGCTTACAGTATCGATTCCCAAAGGAAGGCTCTGTGTTGTAACAGGAGTATCCGGCTCCGGAAAGACGACGATGGTGCTGGAAAGCCTGGTGCCGGCGCTGGAAGCATTGCTTGACAGAAGGGCTTTGCCGGCGCATGTAAATACTGTTTCTGCAGAAGGGATCAGTCGTGTAAAGCTGATCGATGCCACCCCTATCGGGATCAATATCCGCTCTACGGTAGCCACATATGCCAATGTGCATGACGAATTGCGTAAAGTCTATGCCAGATGTAAAGATGCGAAAGAACATGGTTTTAAAGCAGGTGATTTTTCTTATAATACAGGGAAGCTGCGCTGTCCGGTCTGTGACGGTACCGGATCGATCAGTCTGGACGTCCAGTTCCTGCCGGATGTGGATATTCCCTGTCCGGAATGCAGTGGTTCACGATATGCAAAAGAAGCATACGATATATACAGGATCCGAAAGGATGGGAAGGAAATCTCTCTTCCTCAGATGATGGCCTTAAGCATCGATGAAGCGCTGCCTTTATGCGATGATCTGAAAAACGTCAGCGGACGTTTACAGGTACTTCATGATCTTGGACTGGGATATCTGACACTGGGAGAAGATACGCCGAGTCTTTCCGGAGGTGAGGCGCAGCGTCTGAAACTGGCAAGCGAGATGGGAAAAGGACAGGCTGATTCTGTCTTTGTGTTCGATGAACCGACCATTGGTCTGCATCCGCTGGATGTGAAGACCCTTGTCAATGTCTTTCAGCATCTTATCGATCAGGGAGCAACGGTGATCGTGATCGAGCATGATCTGGATGTGATCCGAAGTGCAGACTATATCATTGACATGGGGCCGGGAGGCGGTAAGGATGGAGGACGTATCGTTGCCGTCGGTACGCCGGAAGAGATACAGAAGAACGAGCTGAGTATTACAGGACGATATCTGTAGAAGGAACGATACATATGATTGCCACTTGCTGTCATAAGGAAAATCACATATAATCAAAAAGAAAAACTGCATAATGAAGCTTCCGAGCGAGAGAGGAACGGCCTGAGTTTTGAAAGATAGCATAAACCAGGGCGTTTTTTTATATCAAATAACGTGTTATGCAAAGGGGAGGGGAGTAAGTTGAAAGCGAAAAAAGATGTTAATCAGCTGCCGGACGGCAACAAGAATTCAGTCTTTAATTTCGGCCCGGGGTGGTTTACGATCATTTACTGCCTGCTGATGTTCTGGTTCTATGTAGGTATGTGCAACGATGGTTCCAATGCCTCGGTTCCAGCC
>R26__coassemble_1244_pt1 | contig 13093 bp, 10 predicted proteins | sample R26__metabat2_high_PE_046 | metagenome-assembled genome bin R26
TAACGGAAGTGTCGGAACTTCCCGGCTGACAGGGGATAATCCCCTGAAGATCACGGGTGTGATCGATCTTGGCAGACGGGGACCGGCGCCGGACCTTCAGGCATCTGAGAGTAAGGAACCGGTGCAGGATACGAAACCGGAGGTGAGTGCGGAACCGGAAACGGAAGCACCAAAAGCGGATGAACCTGTTTATATACCGCCGGTAGTCGAACCGCCTGTCCGGGACGAGGTTGTCAAGGAAGAACCTGTCATCCAGGAACCGGTCTATGAGGAACTGGCGTACGAAGAGGCATTCTATGAGGAACCGGAAATGGCAGCCTATGAAGAATCGGCAGCCGAACCGGAAGAGCTCAGCGACTATTATTCTGCAGCACAGGAGTATGCGGCAACACAGCTGAATTATTCATATGCGGAACCGATCGTCTGGGAGTTTACTGATGATGATGCGGAAGAAGTGATCGAACCGGATTATGCGTACGCGCAGGAATATGAAGAAGAACTGCCGCAGGAGGACAGTTATCAGGAGGAAGAGTCCTGGAACGATGACAGTGTCTGGGAAGAAGAGTCCTGGAACGATGACAGTGCCTGGGAAGAAGAATCCTGGAGCGATGAAAGTTACGAAGAAGCAGCCCAGGAGGAAGTTACCTGGGAAGAAGAACCGCAGCTTCTCGGCGGTTACTGGGACACATCCCTGTATGATATCTGGGACGACGAAAACGGTACCTGGATCGTCGACCGCAGCACAGGAGAGATCTTTAATGCTCTGACGGGGCCGGCTGAAGATTATAGCGTTCAGGCTTATGAAGAAGACTACAGCTATGAATCCTATGAAGAGCCGGAAGAATACGATGAGTCTTATGAGACTTATGAAGAGCCGGAAGAGTATTATGAGGAAGAGTATACGCAGGAGTCAGGTTCTTATTGGGACGACACCAGATACGATGTCTGGGTGGATGATGTAGGCGTATGGGTCTTTGACCGTGAAACAGGTGAAATGTTCAACGCCGAAACAGGTCCGGATCCGGATTACGGAACAGAACCGGTCTGGGAAGAAACCTCGGAAGAGTATGATTCCGAAGAATATGATTCCGAAGAGTACGACGAGGAAGAATATGACTCGGAAGACTACGAAGAGGACTACGATGAGGATTCCTACGAGGAAGAAGAAACCTATTATTCTCTGGGCCAGCAGATCGTGGATTATGCAATGGGCTTTGTAGGGGTTACCCCGTATGTATGGGGCGGCAATTCGCTTTACGGCGGCACCGACTGTTCCGGTTTTGTACATCTGATCTTCGGAACGTTCGGGATCTACTGTTCCCATGCATCACTGGATTACACCGGCGGAAGCTTTGGATACCGCATCAGTTATGACGAACTTCAGCCGGGCGATATCGTGGTATATGGCGGAGGAGACCATGTGGCGATCTATGCCGGAAACGGCTATGTGGTTCACTGCTCCAGCCCCGAAAACGGAACCGTTTACTGGGATATGAACTACAGATCCGATATGAGCTGGTTCTTAAGAGTATTGTAAGCAGCCGAACTTAAACTTGTTATTTCCCAGCGGCTTAAGTCCGGAAGAAAAGGGACTGTGCATGAAAATGTGCGGTCCCTTTTTACTGCAGAACGGCTGGAGCAGACTCATTGATATCGGAGCAGTTCTGTGCTATCATACAAATACTAAATGTATGAAAGGGGTGTGAAGTACATGAAGTGCAATATTTCCGGAAGAAATCTTGAGATCACGGAAAGCATCAAGACGGCTGTGGAGGAAAAGATCACAAAACTTGGCAGGTATTTTGCTCCGGACGTTGTCGCGCAGGTGACGATGAGCATGGAAAAGAGCCGCCAGAAAGTGGAGATCACCATTCCCGTAAAAGGCGATGTGATCCGTGCCGAGAGTGAAAATTCCGACATGTATGTTTCAATCGACCTGGCTGTACGCGCCATTGAAGTTCAGCTCAAAAAATATCGCAGAAAGATCATTGACCGGTATCAGACTGCAGGCGCATCCTTTGCGGAAGAATTCATGGATGCGGAGTCGGCAGAAGACGAGTCCGAGATCAGGATCGTCAAGAGAAAACACTTTGCATTCAAACCGATGGATCCGGAAGAAGCCTGTATGCAGATGGATCTTCTGGGACACGATTTCTTCGTATTTACCAATGCGGAGACCGATCAGGTCAATGTGGTCTATAAACGTAAGAACGATACCTACGGTATCATCGAGCCGGAATATTAAAGAGTCCGGACAAAGTTTTGAGATCCTGCAGGAGGCTTTCGGGCCTCCTGCTTTTTGTATGGAGGAGGCGGAGTATTCTTATTTCCACTCTATGTTGATTTTGAGGAGGGTACACCCTCCTTGGTTTCGCCAGATGCCGATTTTGAGGAGGGTACACCCTCCTTGTTTTCGCCAAATGCCGATTTTGAGGAGAGTATACCCTCCTTGTTTTCGCCAGATGACGATTTTGAGAAGGGATCCCCCTCCTTGTTTTAGAGCGATATAGAATTTGAGAAGGGATCCACCTCCTAATATTCGCGCGATGCCGATTTTGAGGAGGGTACACCCTCCTTATTTTCGCACAATGTCGATTTTGAGGAGGGATCACCCTCCTTGTTTTCGCCAGATGCTGATTTTGAGGAGGGTTTGCAGCAAATGGTATATGTACCTTTTGGCAACAACTGCGGTGCTTCTTTTCCGCATGAAAACACCGGACTTGGGATTTTATGGTTGCACAAGAAGAACGAATAAAATATAATCTACATTAATATACGGAATTACCGGCAGAGTGAGAAACAGGCTTTCTCGCTCTGTAAAAGTAGTTTTTCTGTATTAAAATACGCAGCATAGGAGAAATCAATGAGTTTTATAAATAAGATATTCGGAGACAGTTCCTCCAGGGAGATCAAAAGGATCAAACCTCTGGTGGATGGGATCATCGCACTGAGACCGCAGATGGAGAAGATGACGGATGATCAGCTCAGAGAAAAAACAGAGGAATTCAAACAAAGATACCAGAACGGGGAATCCCTGGATTCTCTTCTGGTGGAAGCATATGCCGTTGTCAGGGAAGCGACCAGAAGGGTCCTTCAGACAGAACATTATCCGGTACAGCTGATGGGTGGCATCGTCCTTCATCAGGGCCGTATCGCAGAGATGAAGACCGGTGAAGGAAAGACCCAGACCTGTCTTCTTCCGGCTTACCTGAATGCCCTTACCGGTAAAGGCGTTCATATCGTTACGGTCAATGATTACCTGGCAAACCGTGACGCGGAATGGATGGGACAGGTCCACCGGTTCCTGGGACTTACCGTGGGGTGTGTCCTGAACTCCATGAGTACGGAAGAACGTCAGCAGGCATATAACTGTGATATTACCTACATCACCAATAACGAACTGGGATTTGACTACCTGAGAGATAACATGGTGGTCCATAAAGAAAAAAAGGTGCAGCGGGGTCTGGAATTCGCCATCGTGGACGAGGTGGACTCTGTCCTGATCGACGAAGCAAGAACGCCGCTGATCATCAGCGGGCAGTCTGCCAAGTCCACCAAACTGTATGAACTGGCAGATATCCTGGCAAAACAGATGGTCAAAGGACAGGCAACGGAGCTTTCCAAGATGGATATCATCATGCATGAAGATGTCAAGGAATCCGGCGATTTTGTTGTCAACGAGAAGGAAAAAGTCGTCAACCTTACCGCAGAAGGCGTGCGAAAGGTCGAGGAATTCTTCAAGATCGACAACCTGGCCGATCCGGAAAACCTGGAGATCCAGCACCATATCATCCTGGCCCTGAGAGCGCACAACCTGATGTTCCGTGATCAGCAATATGTTGTGAAAGATGATCAGATCCTGATCGTTGATGAATTTACCGGCCGTATCATGCCGGGCCGGCGCTACTCCGACGGCCTGCACCAGGCGATCGAAGCCAAGGAACATGTGAAGGTAAAGAGAGAGAGCAAGACCCTTGCGACCATTACTTTCCAGAACTTCTTTAATAAATACAAAAAGAAATCCGGCATGACCGGTACCGCCAAGACGGAAGAAAATGAATTCCAGAACATTTACGGCATGGATGTTGTGGAAATACCGACCAACGTTCCTGTGATCCGCAAGGATCATGAGGATGCGGTCTATAAGACGCAGAAAGAAAAATTCCGTGCCGTCATCGACGCGATCGTGGAAGCCCATGCCAAGGGACAGCCGGTCCTGGTAGGTACCATTACTATCGAAACATCCGAATTGCTTTCCTCGATGCTGAAGAAGAAAGGCATCAAGCATAACGTACTGAATGCCAAATTCCATGAAATGGAGGCCCAGATCGTTGCGGAAGCCGGGCAGCACGGTGCCGTTACCATTGCTACCAACATGGCCGGCCGTGGTACGGATATCAAGCTGGATCCGGAAGCAAAGGCAGCAGGCGGTCTGAAGATCATCGGAACGGAGCGGCATGAGTCGAGGCGTATCGACAATCAGCTCCGCGGACGTAGCGGAAGACAGGGAGACCCGGGAGAGTCCAAGTTCTACATCTCTCTGGAGGACGACCTGATGCGGCTGTTCGGTTCCGAGCGTCTGATGAGCGTCTTTAATACCCTGGGCGTCGGCGATGGCGAAGAGATCCAGCACAAGATGCTCTCCAACGCCATTGAGCGTGCCCAGACCAAGATCGAAAACAACAACTTCGGAATCAGAAAGAACCTGCTGGAGTATGACCAGGTCATGAACGAGCAGAGAGAGCTGATCTATGCGGAACGAGAGAGAGTCCTGAACGGCGAATCCATGAGAAAGTCCATTTACGAGATGATCGACGCGGACGTGGAGCGTTTTGTCGGGGCAGCTATCACGGAAGGAACCGCGCCGGAAGAATGGGATATGCTGGGATTCAACGAAATGTTCCTGCCGATCTTCCATACTTCAGGACCGGTGGAGATCGCCGGGACCGAAGAAGCGAAGGCTGCGGAGGAACGGATCAAAAAGGAAGCTGCCAGAAAACAGGCAGAACTGGCAATGCAGAGAGCCCTGAATCCGGACGGCCCGGCTTCTTTACAGGAGGTCGTGGTACGGCTGCCGCATCTGGTGAATGCAACCGGATCCTATTCCAAAGCGGATTTTAACAAAGAGATGCTTGCCTACAGCCATGAGCTGTATGAAAAGAAAGAAGCGGAATTCCCGGTAGAGGAGCATTTAAGAGAAGTAGAACGTGTAGTGCTCCTGAGAGTGATCGACCGCCACTGGATGAATCATATCGATGATATGGACCAGCTCCGTCAGGGCATCGGACTTGCCGCCTACGGACAGAAAGATCCGTTGGTAGAATACAAGATGCAGGGCTTTGAAATGTTCGATGACATGATCGCCGGCATTCAGGAAGATACTGTGCGTACCATGTTCAGCATACGTCTGGAGCAGAAAGTGGAACGGGAACAGGTCGCCAAGCCGCTGGCAACCAATAAAGATGATTCTCTTGCCAAGGCACCGAAGAAAAGAGACAGCGACAAGATCTATCCCAACGATCCATGTCCGTGCGGAAGCGGCAAGAAATACAAACAGTGCTGCGGACGCAAATCATAAGCCAAGGAGACAGGTATGGTATTATTAGATCAATACAAATATGACCTGCAGCAGTATGCTCCCCAGATGAAGGATCTGGAGGGCGCTCTGGGACGGGAAGAAAAAAACGCGAGGATCGCTCAGATCGAAGAGCAGATGAACGATCCTGATTTCTGGACCGACGGAGAAAAATCCGGAGGCCTCATGAAAGAGATGAAGGCGCTGAAGGAGGAACTGAACAGTTTTGATAAAGTCAAGACGCAGTATGACGACCTGCTGACTCTGATCGATATGGCCATTGAGGAAAACGACGGGGATCTGGAAGCAGAGATCGAATCCGAATTCGCCTCTTTTGTCAAGAATATCGACTCCTATAAAGTCGCGACCCTTCTGTCCGGAGAATTCGACCATATGGATGCGATACTGACTTTGCATGCCGGAGCCGGCGGTACGGAAAGCTGCGACTGGGCAGGCATGCTGTACCGGATGTATACCCGTTGGGCGGAGCGTCATAAATATTCCATCGAAGTGCTGGATTATCTGGACGGCGATGAAGCAGGCATCAAGTCTGTCACGGTCCAGATCTCCGGGCTCAATGCCTATGGGTATCTGAAATCAGAGCGGGGCGTGCACCGCCTGGTGCGGATCTCCCCCTTCAACGCAGCCGGAAAGAGACAGACTTCTTTCGTCAGCTGCGATGTAATGCCGGATATCGAGGAAAATCTGGATGTAGAGGTAGCGGATGAGGATATCCGCATCGATACCTACCGTTCCTCCGGTGCCGGCGGGCAGCACATCAACAAGACCTCTTCTGCTATCCGTATCACCCATATCCCCACCGGGATCGTGGTACAGTGTCAGAACGAGCGAAGCCAGTTCCAGAACAAGGACAAAGCCATGCAGATGCTGAAGTCCAAACTGTATCTTCTGAAGAAGGAAGAACAGGCAAAGAACCTGGCAGATATCAGAGGAGACGTGACCGAGATCGGCTGGGGCAACCAGATCCGTTCCTATGTCATGCAGCCCTACACAATGGTCAAGGATCATCGGACCAACTGTGAAGTCGGCAACGTCGGCGCCGTTCTGGACGGCGATATCGACGTCTTTATGAATGAGTACTTAAAGTTTATTGCGAAATAATTGTAGCCGGTCATCCGTAGGCGGATCGAAAAGTTCAGATTCTATTCACTTTTCGATCACTCTGCGGATGACCGACCAGCGACTGTTTTGCAATAAAAGCATTAAAAAAGAAATGAGGAACAACCATGGTAAATGTAGCGGTTTTAGGGTATGGCACGATTGGTTCCGGCGTTGTGGAAGTATTGTCGAAGAATAAAAAGATCGTAAAGGAGCATGCGGGAGATGAGATCCGTGTGACCCGCGTACTGGATCTGCGGGAGTTCCCGGGTTCTGCCATTGAGAAGATCCTGACCCATGATTTTAATGATATCGCAGATGATGACAGTATTGATATTGTAGTGGAAGTTATGGGAGGCACCCGGCCGGCTTATGATTTTGTAAAGACCTGTCTGGAGAGGGGCAAGAGTGTGGTGACTTCCAACAAAGCCCTGGTGGCAGCCTATGGTCCGGAACTGCTCCGTATCGCAGAAGAAAACAGGGTGAATTTCATGTTCGAAGCTTCCGTAGGCGGAGGCATCCCGATCATCCGCCCGCTCCTTCGCTGCATCACTGCCGATGATATCCTGGAGATCTCAGGTATCCTGAACGGCACCACCAATTTCATCCTGACCAAGATGTACAATGAGGGCAGCGCCTTTGAGCCGACCCTGAAGGAGGCTCAGGCTCTTGGATATGCAGAAGCGGATCCGACGGCGGATATCGAAGGATATGATCCCTGCAGGAAGATCGCGATCCTGACCTCACTGGCGTACGGAAGGTTTGTGGACTTTGAAGAGATCAGCTGTACCGGCATCACCGGTATTACTTCCGCTGATATTGCCTTTGCGAAAGCACTGGGAAAGAAGATCAAGCTCTTCGGCAGCAGCTTTAAGCAGAACGATACCGTCTATGCGGAAGTGGCGCCGGCCATGATCGGTCCGGAGCATCCGCTCTACGCAGTGGAAGACGTCATGAATGCCATTATGGTCACGGGCAACATGCTGGGCAATGTAATGTTCTACGGAGCCGGAGCAGGTTCCCTTCCCACGGCATCTGCAGTAGTTTCGGATATTATCGTGGAAGCAAAGCATCTGGACGAGAACATCAAGATTGTCATGGAGCCGGAGAAAATGGTCCTGGGAGATATCTCAAAGGCTACTTCCCGCTACTTTGTAAGGCTTCCGAAAGATGCGGCAGTTTCCTTCCCGGTAGAGGAGGAACTGAACCTTCCGGAATATCCTGAATACAAAGCCTTCCTGACCGGTGAGATGACCGGCGCAGAGATGGCGGCAGTTCCCGGAGCAGCATTTATCAAGCTCAGATAATATCAGAGCAAAAATGGAGGATCAGGATGACCTACGAGTCAGAAAGCGAAAAGGAAACTTATTCGCTGGGATATAAAATGGGCTGCTGTGCTTCCCGTGGGGATGTCTACAGCCTGGACGGGGAACTGGGAACAGGCAAAACTGTGTTTACGGCGGGATTCGCAAAGGGTCTCGCCATTAATACGCCTGTATGCTCACCGACATTTACCATTCTTCAGGTTTATGAAGAGGGAAGGCTTCCCCTGTATCATTTTGATGTTTACCGGATCTCGGATCCGGATGAAATGGAAGAGATCGGATTTGATGAATATGCCTTTGGTGACGGCGTGTGCCTGATCGAATGGGGCAGCCTGATCGAAGAGATCCTGCCGGAAAATACGATCCATATCCGGATCGAGAAGGATCTGACCCGGGGATTTGATTACCGGTTGATCACCATTGATGATAAAGAATGATCCCGTAAGGAACGGGAATGGAGATCCTATATGAGAATTTTAGCAATTGAAAGTTCCGGAGCCCAGGCTTCGGCAGCCATTCTGGAGGATGGCAAGATCCTTGCCATGGAGCAGGGGCCGTTTAAGGTCACTCATTCCGAGACGCTGATGCCTCTGGTATCCAGGACATTTCTGAGTGCCGGGATCCGTAAGGAGGAGATCGATGCGATCGCCGTAAGCGGCGGCCCGGGTTCCTTTACCGGCCTCAGGATCGGCAGCGCAACGGCCAAAGCCCTGGGAATGGCACTGAAAAAACCCCTTATCCATGTACCGACACTGCATGCCATGGCCTACAATTTCCTGGGCAGCGGCAATATCATCGTACCTATCATGGACGCAAGAAGAGATCAGGTATATACCGGCGTCTTCACCTTTGTGATCCGTCCGGACCAGATGATCGATTTCTCTGTGTTCAAAGACAGCTGTGCGATCAGCATCACGGAACTCATGGATTACCTGAACGAGCTGACCAGCTTGGACGGAAATCCTCCGCTGGTGGTTTTCCTGGGAGACGGGGTGGAAAAATACGAAAATACCATTGATGAGCTGGCGGATTTCAATTATGCGCTGGCGCCTGATGAATTGAACCTGCAGCGGGCAGACTCTGTCGGTATCGTGGGTATGGTCTATTATTTTGAAGGCCTGATCACGGATCCGGATGAGGAAGCACCTGATTATCTGCGCCCCAGCCAGGCGGAACGGGAAGCGGCGGAAAAGAAAAAGTAATGGAACTGTCCTATTATCAGATGGCCTATGATGATATTGCCCAGATTTCCGAGATGGAGCAGGAGTTTTTCTCCACTCCCTGGTCGGAAGCCAGTATCGGGCATTACGCAGAGGCCGGCAATACCATCTTTATTGTAGCCAGAACGAAAGAACCTTATAGGGGAAAGCAGGAACAGTTATCCGGGGAGATTTCCGGACATCCTGCGAATGCGCTGGATAAGTTGCCCCGGAAAGTGGCGGGATATGCGGCTTTGCTGTGTGCGGCTGATGAGGGCAATCTGGTAAGTATCGGCGTCAGGAAAGAATACCGGCAGATGGGGATCGCTACCGAGCTGCTGGACATTCTGTATGATCTGGCAGCAGAGCGGGGCGTTGCCTCCATTAATCTGGAGGTACGGGAAAGCAATCTCCCCGCCATCCGGTTTTACGAAAAAGAAGGATTTGAACGGACGGGAAAACGCCCCGGATTCTACCGCAATCCTACAGAGGATGCGCTGCTTTATATCAGACAGCTGCAGGAAGATAAAGGAAACAAACATGCTTGATGTATGTCTGCTTGGGACAGGGGGAATGATGCCTCTGCCCAGACGCCATCTGACATCCATGATGGCGCGTTACAACGGAACTAATATTTTAATAGACTGCGGAGAGGCGACCCAGGTCGCCATCAAGGAAAAGGGATGGTCTTTCAAACCCATCGACCTGATCGCATTCACTCATTTTCACGGAGACCATATCGGGGGCCTTCCCGGCCTTCTTCTTACCATGGGAAATGCAGACCGTACAGAGCCACTTACGATCATAGGACCGAAGGGCCTTAAGAGGGTATGTGAGTCCCTGCGGGTGATCGCTCCGGAACTTCCTTTCGAGATCGTGTATATGGAAATTGAAGGAACGGAACAAACCTTCGAGTTTCCGGGATTTCGTCTGGAAGCCTTTAAGGTTAAGCACCGGGTTCCCTGCTATGGCTATAACCTGGTGATCGACCGGGCAGGCAAATTCGACACGGAAAGAGCAAAAGCCCTTCCCATCCCGATCCGGATGTGGGGAATTTTGCAAAATGGGGAAGAAGTGGAATACGAAGGCGTGACGTACACGCCGGATATGGTCATGGGTCCGCCGCGCAAAGGGCTTAAGGTGACGTACTGTACAGATACAAGGCCGGTTCCCGTGATCGCCGAAAAGGCACAGGGAGCAGATCTGTTTATCTGTGAAGGCATGTACGGCGACCGGGACAAGCAGGAGGATGCTGAGAAAAAATACCACATGACCTTTTATGAAGCAGCACAGTTAGGAGCGCAGGCACAGCCTGCCAGGATGTGGCTGACCCACTACAGCCCATCTCTGGTGAAGCCGGCAGAGTATATGGATGAAGTCCATAAGATCTGTGAGATCACAGAGCCGGGAAAGGATTTAAAGAGTATTACCCTGACCTTTGAAGAGGAAGAAACATGAAACAGGTTTTTAATAGAGAAAAAGATATCGTGATCCTGGGCATTGAGTCCAGCTGTGACGAGACGGCAGCAGCCGTTTCCGTAAACGGGACGCAGATCCTGAGCAATGTGATCTATTCCCAGATCGACCTTCATACCCTGTACGGAGGCGTTGTGCCGGAGATCGCTTCCAGGATGCACATTGCGAAGATCAATCAGGTGATCAAAAAGGCTCTGGCAGATGCTAAGGTCACGCTGGACGACCTGGATGCGGTGGCGGTGACATATGGCCCCGGTCTGGTAGGCGCTCTTCTGGTTGGCGTGTCGGAAGCCAAAGCGATCGCCTGGGCCAAAGACATTTCCCTGGTAGGGGTCAATCATATCAAAGGACATGTCTGTGCCAATTATATCGAGCATCCGCAGCTGAAGCCCCCGTTCCTCTGCCTGGTCGCTTCCGGCGGCCATACTCATCTGGTGAAAGCAACCGATTATACGGATTACGAGATCATCGGAAGGACCAGGGATGATGCAGCAGGAGAAGCTTATGACAAGATCGCCAGGGCCATCGGACTTGGTTATCCCGGAGGACCCAAGGTGGAAAAAGCTGCCCGCAGCGGCGATCCGGAAGCATTTGCCTTTCCCCGGGCCAAAATCGATGAAAATCCATATGATTTCAGCTTCTCCGGCGTAAAGAGCGCTGTTTTGAACACTATTAATTCCTGCAAGATGAAAGGCATGGAGATCGATGAAAAGCTGCAGGCCGATGTGGCAGCTTCTTTCCAGGCTGCTGTGATCGATTCTCTGCGGGAGCGTGTCCTGATGGCGATCGATGAATTCGGGATCCGGGATTTTGCCATGGCCGGAGGAGTTGCGTCCAACCAGGCTTTGCGGGGAGCTCTTAAAGCAGCCTGTGAACAGGAAGGCGTGAATTTCTATTGCCCGTCTCCCATTTACTGTACCGATAATGCTGCCATGATCGCAGTGGCGGGGTATTTTGAATACAGGGACGGCAATCTGGCAGGTCTGGATCTGAATGCGGTTCCGGGATTACGGATGTAGCGTATTGGATACAGTATTTTTGATGTTGTATTACAGGGAAGGAGACGGTCGATGAAAACAGCCGCCATTGTCCTGTCAGGAGGCAGAGGCCTCCGGTTCGGCTCGGATATTCCCAAACAGTATATGGAGATCGGCGGGAAAAGTATCCTTGCACATGCGTTAAGTGCCTTCGAAAAGAGCGATGTGGATGAGATCGTGATCGTTGCGGCACAGGAGCATATCGGACGCTGCAGGAAGATCGTCCTTGACAGCGGGTTCAAAAAAGTAACGGATGTGATCCTGGGAGGAGCACAGCGGTATGATTCCGTGCTGATGGGGCTTAGGCATCTGATGAGTGAAGCGCGTGAGATCCCGGAGATCGTCCTGATCCACGATGGCGCCAGACCGTTTATCCGGCCGGAAACAGTCAATGAGATCATTCGGTGCGTTATGGCGCATGGAGCAGCCATTGCAGCGGTTCCCTGCACGGATACCATCAAGATTGCCGATGAGAATGGGTGCATTGTCTCTACCACCGACCGGCAAAGGACCTGGGCAGCTCAGACGCCCCAGGCATTTCGGACGGAAGAGATCTACCGGGCTTATGAAGAGGTGATCGGAAACGCTCATCCGGAAAACCTGACCGGAATCACAGATGATGCTATGGTATACCAGATGGTTTATCCTGAATGCAGCGTCCGTCTGGTAAATGCGGGAACTCAGAACTTTAAAATCACGGCTGCAGATGATATGATACGGGCAGAGAGCATGCTTTCTGCTGATTCGGGGAAATAATAATCAAAATAGATGTATTGCAAAAGCGGAGGAGAGATTATGGAAACCAGACCTTATGTACCATGGGAACTGATGGGTTCCTTCATGACAGACGTATTCAAGGAATACGGCGTGCCGGAAGAAGATGCCAGGATCTGCACGGATGTGCTTCTGGAATCTGACCGCAGGGGCATTGAAAGCCACGGCTGCAACCGGTTCAAACCGATCTATATCGATCGGATCGTAAAAGGGACACTGCTGCCCAAAACGGAAATAGAGATCATCAAGGAGACCCCGACCACGGTCGTAATGGATGCCCATGACGGAATGGGCATGGTGGCAAGCCATAAGATGATGACCATGTTGATCGAAAAGGCAAAGACCTATGGCATGGCCGGCGGCGCCATCCGCAATTCCACTCACTACGGTATTGCGGGTTACTGGACCACCATGGCAAGTAAGGAAGGCATGATCGGGATCACAGGTACTAACGCCCGTCCCTCGATCGCTCCGACTTTCGGCGTGGAAAATATGATGGGAACCAATCCCCTGACCTTCGCGCTTCCCACTGATGAAGAGTTCCCATTCTGCATTGACTGTGCGACTTCTATCGTGCAGAGAGGAAAG
>R26__coassemble_1245_pt1 | contig 13078 bp, 11 predicted proteins | sample R26__metabat2_high_PE_046 | metagenome-assembled genome bin R26
CGGAAGAGATCGAAGAAGCTGTAAAGCACGCTGAAGAAATGGCAGCCTCCAGACCAGAAAGCGGAGAAGGCGAGTCACCGGAAGGCGAAGCTCCTGCATCTGAAGAAGGTCAGGCTCCGGAAGGTGAATCACCGGCTCCTCCGGCAAAAGGCGAGTCTCCGGAAGGCGAAGCTCCTGCACCGGAAGAAACTGCACAGGAAGAAACTGCGCAGGAAGTTACAGTTACTTTCTCAACAGGTGAAACGGCAACTGCGATCGTAGGCGAACCGTTTGAATTCTTCTTCCAGTGTGATGCACCCGGAGATATGGGCGCACCGGCAGAAGGAGAAGAAGGAGCAGGCATTACGGTCTCCAGCGGAGAAGTTGCATATGACAATGTTTCTCTCGGCGGGCCGTTCAGCTATCCGACCAGCGAGAAAGTCATCGTGACCGGTTTTGAGGGCGACTTTGAGGTCACTGTAGCAGAAGAAGCTACCCAGATGGATGCAACTCATACGATCTACTTTACACCGGAAGAGATCGAAGAAGCTGTAAAGCACGCTGAAGAAATGGCAGCCTCCAGACCGGAAAGCGGAGAAGGCGAGTCACCGGAAGGCGAATCACCGGAAGGCGAATCACCGGCTCCTCCGGCAGAAGGCGAGTCACCGGAAGGCGAAGCTCCTGCAGCTGAAGAAGGCAAGGCACCGGAAGAAGCTCCTCAAACTGCATATCATTCAGTGATCCAGGATATCCTGAATGGTATCAGGGACAAAGCTAAGACCCCGGCTGAAGAAAACGCTGCACTGGGAGAGATCAAGGATGCCGCAGATACGATCGTTAATGAGATTACTTCATCCGATGAAGAACAGGGCACGATGAGAAGCTTCCTGGGTGGTATCCTGGGCAAGATCCAGCCGTAAGACAGTTAATCAAATTGTTATAAATTCAAGGGTTTTACCAAATGAACAGGCGATATTTGTCGATGCAGAAAGCCTGGATCAATTAGAATCCCGAGCATAAGAATGCTATGATGTAGATGTGAGATCAGAAGGATTTCACATCTACATTTTTATAGGAGGGATGAAACATGAAGAAACTATTGGCAGTATTTATCAGTCTTGTCATGGTCATCACTATGGCTGCCACTGTATTTGCAGAGCCGGCAGATGTGACCTGGGAAGATTATCAGCAGTACCTGATCGATACAGCCGGAGCAAACGCTCCTGACCTTGCTGAGTTTACCGCACAGGTTGAAGCGATCGGAAGCTGGGAAGAGATCGATCAGACTGTCTCCCCATGGGATCAGTTCTTTACAACGCTTGGACTTTCCACATGGGAAGAATTTCAGGCAGGCGAAGTAAAGGAACTGGCAGTTATGGGCGCTATGGGCGGTCCCGGCGGTGAATCTCCGGAAGGTGAAGCCCCGGAAGGCGAGTCTCCCGCTCCTCCGGCAGAAGGTGAATCACCGGATGGCGAAGCTCCGGCAGCTCCGGAAGGAGAATCCGAAGGTGAATCCGGAGAATCCGCTCCGAGTGAATTTGAAGGTGTGGAGTATCCGACCTATGATATTGACTTTACACCGTACTCTTCTGAAAAAGACTATACTGTTTACGATGTCAGAATGACAATGCAGGCCGGGTATCAGGAGTATAAAACATATGAACCGGGTATGATGACGATCCATGCCGGGATTGGTTATATGGATCCTTTCGGAGAAGGTTTCTATGTTGCGGGTATCATGTATCCGGAATCATTCGTTGCTCCGGAAGCTACCTATGTCTCTGACTGGATGGATGCAAACTATGGCTGCAGCCTGTTCTGCATCTATCATACCAATGTTGGTGATATTTATGCCTGGGATGGTATTTATGGAGCAAATTCCAAAGATATGTCCAACTATATGTCCGGCGATGACGGCTATACGTCTGATGAGGTCGACGGTACCGTTCCGAAGAGAGGCGATGCACTTATCAACATCGTGACAGGCGGAACCGGAATGTTCAAAGGTTCATATGGCGTGCTGATCGGATGTACCTCCGGCGGCGGCTTTTATGGTACGCAGGGCGGAATGACCCTTCCGCAGACATTGTTCAAATTCATGGAAGGCTACATTGTAGTTCCGGATGAGTGCGAAACGGCAGCCTTGTATCCAGTGACCCAGGAACTGTCCGAAGAGCATTCTGAACTGGAAGTACGCAGCACCGAGTATGCGATGGTTCCTGTGACACTGCGTATGCAGGCAGGATCCCTGGAAGAAGATCAGAAACCGGGCAGCGGTATCGGAACAATGCCTCCGTTCTTCGAAGGCGGACTGACCGTAGATTATGAAGACTGTCCGGCGGCTGCAGATTATGATGTCCATAATTACGTAAACGACAACTGGCTGGCAGCTTACGGTGAGCCGGAGTTTATGACATTCCATATTAACGACGGCGTTGTAGCAGGTGATGTCTATGCTTACAAGTTCTCCTATGGAACAATTCTGGACAGCACCAGTGAACTGGCACAGACCGGTTCTGAGGAAGCCGTGTTCATTCTTATGATCGACGGAACGGATGATTTTGCAGGCATCACCGGTATGCTGGGCGGCTATGATGTGACTGTTGATCCGGAAGGATGGGGAATTGCAGAATATGCAAACGATCTTCCGCTGTCCCATCAGACATGGGCAGAAGGCTATATGAAGGTTCCGGCAGACAGCCCGGCAGCTGCATATGGCAACACTCCGATCATGGATTGATCTGATTTTCGTATAGGCGTTGAACAGAATAATGCAACAATAAATTTACAGCAGGCAGACCAAAAGGTCCGCCTGTTTATCCATCAGGCGATGATTTGAAATGCCTATTTTCCTGTGCACCCTCCTCAAAACAGAGATGCGCCAAAAACAAGGAGGGTACACCCTCCTCAAATCAGGGGAGCGGCAAAAATAAGGAGAGTAGACCCTCCTCAAAATAGAGATATGTCGAAAACAAGGATAATAATACCAAGAATCACATACGTTCTTTGATCAGACTTGCCTGCTCATGCAGATATGCCAGAAAGCGACGGCGCTGGCAGCAGCGACATTCAGGGAATCCACTCCATGGTACATTGGGATCCGGATGGACAGGTCACAGGAAGATAATGTTTCAGCAGACAGTCCGGGACCTTCTGTTCCCATGAACAGGGCGATTTTCCGTCCGGGTTCAGGGTGAAAGTCTGAGAGGGAAGTGCTGCTTGGAGTAAGTGCCATGGCAGCAGCTGTGAAACCATGTTCATGAAGAAGTTTTGTCGCCGACGGTCCGTCTTCAAGGAAAGCCCAGGGAATCTGGAAAACGGTTCCCATGCTGACACGGGCAGCGCGGCGATACAGAGGGTCGGTACATCCTCGGGTGAGAAGGACGGCGTCCATACCGAGGGCAGCAGCCGAACGGAAAATTGCTCCGGCGTTTGTAGGGTTCATGACGTTTTCCAGAACAACGACCCGGGACGAAGAGGTAAGCAACGATGCAGGATCCGGCAAAGGTTTCCTTCGCATGGCACATAAAATGCCGCGGGTCAGGGCAAACCCGGTGATCCTGACCAGGACTTCCAGGGGCGCTGCATATACAGGCATGGAGGCCGGAAATACATGGGAAAGAGGAAAACCCTCTGAAGCAGCTGTCCCTGACAGGAAGGGAAGAAGTTTTTCTTCCACAAGACAGGAGACCGGTTCATAACCTGCGTCCAGAGCGCGCCGGATGATCATAGGACTTTCCGCAATGAACAGCCCGGGCTCCGGCTCGTGATAATGATACAGCTGTGGTTCAGAAAGGCCGGAAAAGATAAGAAGTTCCGGCCTTTCCAGATCAGTTACAGGAATTAAATTCAAAATGATACTCCCTCAATAAATACAGTCAGAAATGGATCAGAAGCTGTGGCTTCCGCCTCCGCCGCTGCCGGAGAAACTGCCTCCGCCGCCACCGGAGAAGCCGCCGCCTCCGGAAAAACCACCGCCGCCTCCATGGAAACCGCCGCCTCCGCCTCCATGGAAGCCGCCACCGCCGCCGGAGGATTCCACATGTTTCACCCGGCGGGAGCTGACCAACCGTGAATTGACTCGTGGGGTAAACTGTTGCACATCCAGCGTCTCATGGACAGAGACCCACCCTGCAGGGACTCTTTTGGTGTTTTTCCTGACCAGGAAAAAGCTGATCGTAAGACCAGCAAATACTGCCAGTAAAGCAGCAGTGATATACCGCATGGGCTGGGCGATCTTCTGTCCGTCCAGGACCTTGAAGATCTGCGTGAAGGCTTCTTTCGCACAGCCGAAGTAATCGCCTTTTGATGCATAGGTGTAAGTATTGTCCGTTATGGAATTGGCAATGCCGGTATTGATGACTTTAAATATTGTCTCTCCGGAATAAATGGTCAGTTCCCTGGTGGACATATCGATCAGAAAGATGACGGCTGTATATCCATTATCAAGACCGGCGGATCTGCAGATGTTTTCCTGGGTTTTCTTTGCATGCTGCATGATAGAATCCGAATGCTTCGTATCACTGGTGGCAAAGATTGCTGTGGCATAAGGAGTGACCCGGTCCAGATATTCTGCCAGTTCCGTTTCTTCCTTGTCTGTCAGCAGGTCCGCCTGGTCAACGATGATAGCGGCATTGCCGCTTTCTTCATTCTTATATATATAGGCATTGGACACCTGGACAGCATATGCAGGTGCGGCAAATGTCAGCAGAAAGACAGAAACGACGATCAGGATCTTAACAAAGAAGGATTTTCGTTCAGTCATTTTCATCGCCTCCTCTCTTTCCGAGCTGAGCTGGTTTTCTGAGAGAGAGCCGGTTGGTGCTTTTCACGAAATCCATCATGGTCAGGATCAGCATGAGACAGCATAGAAGAACAGCCCCGTAATAATACAGATCGCTGGCAGGAGCAGCCAAAACGACAAATACTCCGGCGAGAATGCCGATCAGGGGCAGAAGGATGGACCTGAGTACCATACCGAAGGGCAGCCTGATCTTCCTGCTGCCGGGAGTAAAGATCCCATCGGAAGAGGGAGCGGTTCCCGTTTTCTTTCCGCCGGAAACAAACAGGATAAAGAGTACAACGCCGGCTATAAATCCCCAGATTATGATATTGACATCCGTCAGGACATAAAAGATGGCGCTCAGGAAAGGGATCCCGATGAAACAGAACAGGCCGAGCCCGATCTTTTTCATGGTGCCGCCGACACTGCGGGAGGCCTTGAAATGCTTTTCTCCCGAAGTGTAGGATGTATTGTGATAATCGGATTCGTCAGGATCCGGCTGCTTTTTCTGCTTCAGATACAGAAGACCTTCATCATCCAGCCCATGTTCCTGAATGTATTTTTCCCGGATCATCTTGGTAGAGAAGAACATCAGGATACTAAGCAGGATCATCGTGATCAGGAGCAGCATCATGGGTTTCATCGTAAAGAACTGCAGAAGGATAAAAACAGGGATCGCGATGAGCAGGGACAGGAGCAGATACTTTTTCATATCGATGGGAAGATCTGCGTGGATCTTTCCTGTAAGACCATTGATCACAGCATAGCTCATCCTCCCGCTGTGTTCATTTTTATTGGACAGGAACCAGACCGGCAGGAAGCCTTTGCGCACCTGGGTGATCCGGCTGTTTACCGTGGTCTTATTGTTGATCTCAAATGAAGACACGTGTTCACGTCTGAGATCCCGGCTTTTACTCAGGTCTGTCTTGATATTGGCGTCCAGCGCCCGGAAAACATTGTCATTGTAAACCTCCGGCGGGACATTTCCGATATCTGCGTAAAAACCTGCCATATAACGATCGTTGAAAGGTTTGGCAGAATGTATGTCAAAAGGCGCGATCTCCTTCATGATCCCGTCTGGGAAGGAGGAAGAAGCATCTTCCGTGAAGCCGCTGTAGACCCCGTGAGCCGCAGCGGTGATACTGTAGGTATCGATGATGTCGTAGGCTCCCTCACGGGTCGTTACGACACTGGTATAATCTCCATCTGCATCTGCTTCTCCGGTGTAGACCCAGCAGGGCATATAAATGCCCCGGAACTTGTCAATGGTATCGTCGGCCTTCATTTTCCGGGGAAGGAACCAGGCAGACCGGATCTTGTCTTTATAGATCTTTTCACACTGTTCTTTGGAGATCCCGAACGGAATGATCAGATCGGGAAGAACGTTCTCCTCCCCTTTGATCCGGCTTTCCAGAAATGCCTGGGAACCGCAGTAAGAACAGAACGTAACGCCTGTTTCCTCGGTCGTATAGATGTTGGCTCCGCACTGGGTGCAGACATAGACCCTGCCGCCGTCCAGGGTGTGTTCTTCCGCGGTTTTCCGGGTCTTCTGAAGATCCTGCTCCCTGATCGTTTCAGGGGAGAACTCCGATCCGCAGTATTCGCATTTTATGATACCGCTTTCAGGGAGAAATGCGATCTCCCCTCCGCAGTTTGGACACTTATACATATGTTGCTCCTGATAGAATGATGAAAGTTTGTTCTGTCCGGACCAGCCCTGCATCCCTGCCCGAAAGTTCAGATTCTATTCACTTTCGGGTAGGGATACAGGACCAGTTCGGGAAAAGACTTTCATCATTATATCATCAGCAACATATGAAATAAAGTGGGCGTCAGCGATATAAAAGAATTGACTATGTAGAAAGTTCCGTCTAAAATATTATCTTAAACCGACAGGAAAGGAGAGACAGGCATGGGAAACGAACTGTTTGGCAATCAGATCATATTGAACTGGCTTCAGTATTATATGGAGCATACGCAGGTGGATCTGGAGAAAGTCAAGATCCTGGATATCACAGGGAGAAACAAAAACCTGATCCCGGCCATCGAAGCCAATGAATGCGTGATGGTCTTCACGGAAGCGGGACATCATGACATCTTCTACCGTATGTGGGACGTAGGTCTTGGGGAGTGCGAGGTCTGGTACAATGAAGGATCGGATCCGGAAGGCCCGATCAAGCACGATAAGATCAAGGATATGATCAACCGGGGCATCAATGCGTCTGCTGCGATGCTGATCATCAATCCCAACGCCTGCAATACCTATAAGATCGGCATGAAAAATGCCAGCTTTTCAAAAGGGTCCGTGCAGTATGTGGGAAGCGAGCTGCGGGCGATCATCCTGAACAAGATGCATGTTTCCTACGGAGACAACATCTGCATCATCAGCGGTGAGAGCATTGCCGTGGAATCGGCGATCCTGGCCAGCGAAGGCCATATCATTGCAGTGGAGTATTCTGCCAGGGACCGCGCGACCCTGGAGGACAATGTGGACAAGTTCGGCATCAATAACGTGACCATCATCGACCATGTGGATGACGAGACGCTTTCGGGACTTCCCGTTCCTTCGCTTACCATGCTCGTGGCATCCGCCAGCACGGAACAGGAGATCCGCTGCCTTCTGAAGGTGAATCCGAAGATGGAATTCGTGATCTATACCCTGGATTTCAGGATGGCTGCCAATATGCCGACACTTTTTGAAAAATTCGGGATCAAGGATATGGAAATGATACAGGTGGCAGTGTCCAAGATGAACCAGAACAATATGTTCCAGACAGAACCTGCACCGTGGATCATTTCTGGAAGATGTGTATAAATAACAGACAGAAAGGTATCAGACGTGAATAAGATTACAGAGATCAGATGGCATGGCCGGGGAGGGCAGGGCGCCAAGACCGCCTGCCTGCTGCTGGCAGATGTGGCATTTGCCGCAGGAAAATATGTGCAGGGATTTCCGGAATACGGGCCGGAGAGAATGGGTGCGCCGATCACTGCTTATAATCGGATCAGTGATGCGCAGTGTACTGTCCATTCCAATATCTACACCCCGGATTTTGTCGTCGTAGTAGATGAAAGCCTTCTGGAATCCGTAGATGTGACAGCCGGCCTGAAAGAAGAAGGAGCCATAGTGATCAATTCCGCAAAGGACCCGGAAAGTTTTCGCTCCCTTGTGAATGGTTATAAAGGCCGGATCTATACGATCGACGCAAGGAGCATCTCGGAGAAACACCTCGGGAATTATTTTCCGAATACTCCCATGCTGGCTGCGATCGTCAAGGTCAGCGGCGTACTGGATGAAGATCAGTTTGCGGCAGATATGGAAGAGTCTTTCCAACATAAGTTTTCTTCCAAACCTCAGGTGATCGAAGGTAATATGAACTGCCTGAAGGAATCGTTAAAGGAGGTAAGAGGAGCATGATCAGACAGCCTAAGGACATTAACGAACAGACCCCCTGGCAGGAAATGACCCTCGGCGGGGAGATTGCGGGACCTGCTACCTCAGTCGCTACCATGACCGGAGAATGGCGCAGCAACAGGCCGGTTTATATCCCGGGAAACTGCAAACAGTGCCTTCTGTGTGCTCCGTTCTGTCCGGACTCGTCTATTCCGGTGACGGAAGGGAAGAGAGGGGATTTTGATTACGATCACTGCAAAGGATGCGGTATCTGCTATAAGATCTGTCCGTTTTCCGCCATTCAGTTTGTAAAGGAGGGAGAATAGTCATGAGCATCAAAGACAGAATGTCGGGAAATGAAGCTGTCGCTTACGCCATGAAACAGATCGAACCCGATGTGTTTGCGGCATTTCCCATCACTCCTTCCACGGAGATCCCCCAGTATTTTGCCCAGTATGCGGCAGACGGTAAAGTCTCCACAGAATTCGTGACCGTCGAGTCCGAGCATTCTTCCATGTCGGCCTGCATGGGTGCAGCGGCAGCGGGATGCCGGGCTGTCACAGCGACTTCTTCCGCAGGCCTTGCTTTTATGTATGAGATGCTCTATGTAGTGGCATCTGCAAGGCTGCCGGTGACCCTGGCCTGTGTAAACCGGGCGCTGACGGGACCGATCAACATTAATAACGATCATTCAGACTCCATGGGAGCAAGGGATTCCGGGTGGATCCAGATCTATGCGGAAAACAACCAGGAGGCTTATGACAATTATCTGCAGGCCATGCGGATCTCGGAACATCCGGATGTAAGGCTTCCGATCATGATCTGTCAGGATGGTTTTATCACCTCCCACGCAGTGGAGAATATCCTGCTGGAAGCGGATGAGAAAGTAAAGATCTTTGTAGGACAGTATGAGCCGGAAAACTATCTGCTGAATCCGCAGACGCCGCTGGCGGTGGGGCCTTATGACACATGTCCGTATTATATGGAACACAAAGTGCAGCAGGCGCAGGCCATGAAAAATGCCAAACAGGTGATCCTGGATGTGGCGGCTGATTTTGAAAAGACTTTCGGGAGGCATTACGGCCTGATCGAAACCTACCGCATGGAAGATGCACAGGCTGTAGTTATCCTGATCGGCAGTACGGCGGGTACCGCAAGGGCATGCATCGATGAGATGCGGGAAGAGGGAAAGAAAGTCGGAATGATCAAGATCCGTTCTTTCCGTCCGTTCCCGGCCGAGGAGATCGCAGAAGCGCTGAAGCAGGCAGAAGCAGTGGCTGTCATGGATAAGAGTGAAGGATTCTCCGGATGCGGAGGACCTGTCTTTGCGGAAACTGCAGGTGCTGTTATCGGTCTTCCCAGGATTCCGATGATGATCGATGTCGTTTTCGGACTGGGCGGCAGGGACTGCAGAGTAGAAGATATCCGGAAGGTCTATGACCATCTGTTCGAGATGATCGAAAAGAAAGAAAGAGGTCCGGTATATCTGCACATGGGACAGCGCAGCAATGAGAAGGAGGTGCTCTGATGGCCTATAATCATAAGATCGAGCTCAGTAAGCCGGAGCGGTTTGCTCCTGGCCACAGACTGTGTTCCGGCTGCGGTGCCGGGATCCTGTGCCGGGCTATGACCAGAGCTCTGGATACAGAAGACAAGGCAGTCATCGTGAATGCAACCGGTTGTCTGGAAGTATCGTCCTTCCTGTATCCTTATACTTCCTGGACGGACTCCTATATCCACGGCGCCTTTGAAAACGCATCTGCCATCGGCAGCGGTGTAGAGGCAGCCATCAAGATGAAGCAGAAGAAGGGAGAACTGGAGGGCAATTTCAAGATCCTGGTGATCGGAGGCGACGGAGGGACCTACGATATCGGGTTCCAGTCTCTTTCCGGCGCGATGGAACGCGGCACGGACATGACCTATTTTTGTTATGACAATGAGGCCTATATGAATACAGGCATCCAGAGATCCTCTTCCACGCCACGGTTTGCCAATGCAACCACAACGCCGGCAGGAACCCAGTCTGTCGGTAAAGTCCAGAACAAGAAGGACCTGACAGAGATCCTGGCGGCGCACGGGATCCCGTATGCGGCCCAGACCACTTACATCGGCAATCTGCGGGATCTTCATGAGAAATCTCACAGAGCCATTTATACGCCGGGACCCGCATTTGTCAATGTCCTGTCTCCCTGCCCCAGGGGCTGGCAGTATCCGACGGAAGACCTGGCGCTTTTATGCAAAATGGCGGTGGATACCTGTGTATGGCCTATGTATGAAGTGATCGAAGGAAAATGGTATCTTAACTACGAACCGAAAACAAAACTTCCTGTGGAAGAGTTTATGAAACTGCAGGGCCGGTTCCGCCACTGCTTCAAGCCGGGCAATGAATGGACCATCGAAGCAGCCCAGAAATATGTTGATCAAAAGTGGGAAGAACTGCTCAGCAAAGCAAATTGAACATGACCGGAATACGAGCTTATATCGGAACACGAAAATACTATAAACGAATCTTTGTGATCATGCTGCCGATCCTTGCGCAGAACATGATCACAAATTTTGTTAGCCTTCTTGACAATATCATGGTCGGACAGGTGGGAACGGAGCCGATGTCCGGCGTTGCCATTTCCAACCAGCTGATCTTTGTATTCAATCTCTGTATCTTCGGCGGATTGTCAGGAGCAGGTATCTTTACCGCACAGTTTGTCGGTAAGGGAGACAATGAAGGCGTCCGGCATACGATCCGGATGAAGCTGATCATTGCCGTGCTCAGCTCCCTGGTTTTCGCCGTTATCTTCTGGCTCGCGGGAGGGGATCTGATCCGGCTGTTCCTGCATGAAGGAAAAGAAGGGCTGGACCTTCAGAAGACGTTTGCATTCGGCATGGAGTATCTGCATGTGATGATGCTGCAGATGCTTCCGTTTGCCATCATGCAGATGTATTCTTCCACCCTGCGGGAAGCGGGGCAGACAGTGGTGCCCATGCGTGCCAGCATGATCGCTGTGGCAGTCAATCTGGTGGGTAATTATATCCTGATCTTCGGTAAATTCGGAGCACCGCAGATGGGAACGACAGGTGCAGCAGTCGCCACTGTGATCTCCCGTTTTGTGGAACTTCTGATCCTGATCCTCTATTCGCACCGACATATACAGAAATATCCCTTCTTTATGGGGCTTTACAGATCCCTGCGGATTGGAAAGACGCTGGCGTTTACCATGATCCGGAAAGGGCTTCCGCTGATGCTGAACGAGATCTTATGGGCAGCCGGAATGGCGACACTGAACCAGTGCTATTCCGTAAGAGGACTGGAAGTCGTCTCCGCGACCAATATCTCCTCTACCATCGGAAATCTGTTCTTCTGCTTTACCATGGCGCTTGGCTCGACGATCACGATCATGATCGGTCATCATCTTGGGGCGGGAAAACTGGATGAGGCGGCAGCGGATTTCAAAAAGATTATGCTGTTGGGCGTCGTGATGTGCATCGGGATCGGGATCATCATGGTCATCCTGGCGCCGGTAATGGCGAGCGTTTACAACACCTCCGATACGGTAAAGGCGATGGCAGCCCGTTTCCTGATGGTGATCGGGTGTTGTATGCCGCTGGAAGCCTATGTTAACGCCTGCTATTTTACCCTCCGGAGCGGAGGAAAGACGGTGATCACATTTATCTTTGACAGCGCCTTTACCTGGGTCTGTCAGATCACGCTTGCATTTGCCCTGACCCATTTTACGGATCTGCCTATTTTCACGATTTATATCCTGGTGAATGCCATGACGTTCATCAAGTGCCTGATCGGTTTCTTCATGGTCCGGTCCGGGGTCTGGATCGTCAATCTGGTGGCAGGAGAGGACTGATCCCTTAGCAGAAAGGGAACTGTCAGCCGCAGATGGCAAAGATGCTGCGCTTCGTCTTTTCTTCGATGGCAGCAACGAACTGTTCTGCATTGCGGCGGTTTCTCCTGGCCATTTCATTGTCAGGATTCCAGCCGCGCTTGATCATTTTATTCCGGAGATATTCAAATCTCTTTTCCACACCGACAAAAGTATCTTCCTGGACGAGCCGATCGCTGATATACAGCAGATCGGCTTCTTTTACGTGATCGATCTCATGATAGGTCATAGTCTTCATATGTTCACGGACGATGGCAGCCTCCTGCAGAAAACCGAGTTCCTGAAGCCTGTCTGCCGCAACGATCTCATGATGCGGCAGTTTCCGTGCTATATCATGCACCATTCCGGCACCGTACAGAAGAGTAAGATCAAGATACTGATACCGGCTGTCCGCCTGTATCAGGGCATGCGCGATCCGAAGGGCACATTGTGTAACGCCGCGGCAGTGTCTTCTGACATGTTCCGGCGTCTGAAATTCTTCATATAAAGACTGTATGTCCCTGTCGGTTAATCTTTTCATCGATGTGAAAGGACTGAAAAATCCTTTAAAATAAAGGAAAAGTTAAATCTGCAAAGCTCAAAATATTACACAAACATATAAAAATTATTAAAAAAGTGTTACAAAGTACTGTACAAAATGTTACGACGTGTGCTATATTATGACAGAACGATTAAGAAACAGGATAATAATTGTTACAGACTGAGTGCGGGCTGCCTTATGATATTAGGCGGATTGCACCAGCTTGTCAATGAGATCCTGTGCTGATCGTTGGAAACTATGAGTAACGAGGAAACAGAAAACTATGAGGAGAAAAAGAGACCGATCAGGCAGTGTAGCATTGGCAGCGACAACAATTGTGATAATACTGATAGGTGTTTCACTTTTTTCGATCTATTCGTTGTCAAAAAGCGGAAATGGCACACCCGCAAATGCTGAAGCTGCCGGAACTGAACGTGCCATGGATGCAAAAGTGCTGAGCAATGCTGGTGAAGCTGCAGCAGAAGCAGCTGACTGTGAGGCGCCGAAAGATA
>R26__coassemble_1269_pt1 | contig 12920 bp, 11 predicted proteins | sample R26__metabat2_high_PE_046 | metagenome-assembled genome bin R26
CGTTCCCGGGCCCGCGTGCTGACCTGACCTTCCCGCGTGGACAGTATCTGGAGCGCTTCCACAAGAGAACCTGTACCTACACCGGTACCCTGCATGCAGCTACCCACTGCGACGCTCCGAGCCATACCCTTCATGAGGAAGAAGTGGACCGCGCACGTTACGGCTATATGCTGAATGAAATGCCTCTGGAACATGCCATCGGCACCGGCGTGATCGTCGACCTGACCTGGATGTATGATGAATTTGAAGATGCCTTCAACAAAGCCGGCGGCGATCCCGCAAAGATGGGTGAGTTTGCCGAGGTTCCGGGCAAGAAGGGTGCGATCTGGCACATCATCACTCCGGAAGAAGTGCAGGCAGCTCTGGACAAAGACGGCCTGGAGATCCGTCCGAACGATTTCGTCGTTCTGAACACCGGTTTCCATCGCTATTGGAGAAAGAACAACGACAAATATTTCAACTATTATCCCGGCAACGGCCCGGAGCTTGCAAACTGGCTGATGTTCGAAAAGAAGATCAAAGCCATCGCCGGTACCTACGGCGCATCCGATTCACCGGTATGGCATGCACCGGTCAAGGAGCAGATGCCGTGGCTGGCTAAGAACTATAAACTGGCGACCGGCCGTGACATCGATGAGGATTATCCGGATTACGAGCCCTGCCACCGTCTCTTCGCGCAGCACGGCCTGATGGCCATCGAGAACGCCGGCGGCGCCATCGACATGGTAACCGGCAAACGTATGATCCTCTGCGCATTCCCGTTCCGCTGCGAAGCAGCTGACGGCGGTATGGTACGTCTGGTTGCATGGGAAGAAGGCTCCTTCTAATTTCTGACGGGAAAGGATAAACAGACATTATGAAATCATTTTCTGACATCAAAAAGATCGCCGTCTTAGGCGCCGGCACTATGGGACCCGGCATTGCCCAGGTCTACGCTATGGGAGGCTATGAAGTCACCATGTGGACCCGGAGCGAGAGTACCCGTGACAAAGCCCTGGCTTCCTTAAAGACGCAGCTGGATACCTTTGAAGCGGAAGAGCTGCTGGAAGAGCCGAAAGACGTTGTTCTTGGACGCATCAGTTTTGCTTCTACCGTAGAGGAGTGCGTGGCCGGCGCTGATTTCATCCAGGAGACCATCGTGGAAAAGGCAGACGCCAAGATCGAGCTCTACGACAAGCTGCTGAAAGTGGTTCCCAAGGACGTCATCATCGCTTCCAATACCTCCGCGCTGAATCTCTTTGAGATCCTGCCTGCGGAGATCCTGCCGCAGCAGATCATCTGCCATTGGTACGCTCCGCCTCATGTCATCCCATTGGTGGAAGTCGTGAAGAGCGAGCAGGCACCCCAGGAGATCGCGGACGCAGCGGTCCAGCTCCTTAAGAAATGCGGAAAAACAGCCGTCCTGATGAAGAAATTTATCCGCGGCTACATCGCCAACCGTCTGCAGCAGTGCCTGAATCAGGAGATCTTCTATCTTCTGGACAACGGCTACTGCGATGCGGAGGCCATTGACCTGGCCTGCCAGGCGTCCTTCGTGCCCAGGGCCTGCGTGCTCGGCATCATGAAGCGCATCGACTTCGGCGGCGTTGACATGACCTACAACAACTTCAAGAACAGAAGCTACGCCGCTCCCCAGTGGGATCATATCCCGCAGACGCTGCAGGACAAGATCGATGCCAACGAGCTCGGTATCAAGACAGGGAAGGGCTTCTACGATTATACCGACAAGGACATCGAAGCAGCGAAGGCCAAACGCGACAAGCAGCTGTTTGAAGTATTCCGCCTGACAAAGAAATTCATGGACGACCCGGTATAAACCATCCTAACGGAAAGGAAAACCTATTATGGCAAAAACAAATAAAGTAATGATCCAGGTCTGCCTCTGCGGGGCAGGCACCAAGAAAGCCCAGGCCCCCACGGTCCCCTATACAGCGGAAGAACTGGCTGACCAGATCGTGGAATGCGCCAAGGCCGGCGCTTCCATTGCCCACATCCATGTCCGTGAAGACAAGATCGTGGACGGGGAAATGCAGATCGGTTACAAATCCATGAGCCTGCAGAAATTCACCGAGGCTGTGGAAGTCACCCGTGAAAAATGCAAGGAAGCCGGCGTGGATATCATCATCAACCTCACCACCTCAGGCGGCGAGTACGATGACTACAAACGTCTGCAGCACCTTGGCGCGCTGCGCCCGGAGATGTGCTCCTTTGACCCCAATACCATCAACTGGGCCAACAGCTACATTTTCGAGAACAGCCCGCGCTTCCTGAATCTTCTGAGCCAGGAAGTTGTGAAATACGACGTGAAGCCGGAATTTGAAGTATTCGATACCGGTCATATCGACAGCGTTATGTATTATGTCAACAAGTGGAACATCCCGCAGCCGCCCCACATCCAGTTCATCATGGGCGTCGGCGGCTCCATGCCTGGCACAGCCGAGAACCTGGCGTTCTTCGTAGGCAAGCTCCCGAAGGGTGCCACCTGGTCCGTCTCCGGTATCGGAAAAGCTCATATGCCGATGATGCTGGCGGGTCTTGCACTGGGCTGCGATGGCCTGCGTGTGGGTCTTGAAGATAACATCATGTTCGGCAAGAACCCGGATGGAAGCAAGGATATCGCCACCAACTTGCGTCTGGTACAGCGTGCCGTGGAACTGTCCAAGCTGGCAGGCCGCGAGATCGCGACCGCGCAGGATGCAAGAGAGATCCTGGGCATCACCAGAAACTGCCTCAGGGATGAGAAGACGTATCCGGTTACATTCAACCAGTGATCAAAGACAGGCTCCGGAAGGCTTCACTTAAGCCTTCCGGGGCAGCAGAAAAAGAAAGGATAATCTGATATGGCTAAGTCAAAGGTCGTTTCCGTGGCCGAAGCTATGAAGCACTGCTATGACGGCATGACCATCATGCTGCCGGGTTTTGTGAACTGCGGTGTTTCGCCTACCCTGATCGACGGTCTGATCGAAGCAGGGATCAAAGACCTCAATGTCATTTCCAACAATACCAGCGTGAAAGGGAAGGGCATCGGAAAGCTTGTCCATGAAAACCGCATTAAACATATCACCTGCTCCCATATTGGCAGCAATACGGAGACCTGTGAAAAGGCAGTTGCCGGCGAGATCGACATCACCTTTGTTCCCCAGGGCTCTCTGGCCGAGAAGGTCCGCGCAGGCGGAGCAGGGATCGGCGGGATCCTGACTCCCACCGGCGTACATACCCCCATGCAGGAAGGCAAGCAGCTCCTGGAGTGGGATGAAGAAGAAGGCAAATACAAATTCGTAGAGCCTGACGATCCTCAGAAGGGCGCCAGGTATATTCTGGAACGGCCGCTCCATGCGGACGTCTGCTTCGTACATGCTTACAAGGCAGACAAGATGGGCAATGTGGTATATCACCGCACCGCCCGGAACTTCAACCAGGTATTTGCCACGGCTGCTGATCTTGTGATTGTAGAAGCTGAGCATATCGTCGAAGTAGGCGAACTGGATCCGGATGAGATCATGACCCCCGGCGCGCTGGTGGATCTGGTCGTCCAGGCAGAAAAGGAGGAATAAGCCATGAGAAAACCTGCCAATGAGAGAGAAATCATCGCCTGCCGCACCGCTCAGTTTTTCCAGGACGGCAATATCGTCAACTTGGGCATCGGAATGCCCACACAGTGCCTTGATTTCCTGCCGGACGGCGTGGATGTCTGGGTGGATACGGAAAACGGTGCCATCGGTCTTGCCGGCGCACCCGGCGAGAATGATGAATTTCCGGTGGATGTTGTGGACGCAGGCGGCAGACCTTCGCTTCTGCGCACAGGCGGCTGCTGTTTTGACAGCTTCACCAGCTTCGGCTACATCCGTGGCGGACACGTGGATATCACGGTCCTGTGCGCTTACGAAGTGGACGCTGAAGGAAGCCTGGCCAACTGGATGATCCCGGGCAAGGCGGCTGCCGGCATGGGAGGCGCCATGGATCTGGTATGCGGATCCAAGATCGTCATCGTTATGTCGACCCACTGCGACAAAAAAGGCAATCCAAAGATCGTACAGAAGACTGAGATGCCTTTGACCGGCTATAAGGTGGTCAACTATATTGTCACCGAACTGGCCGTGATCCACATTACGGACGAAGGTCCTGTTCTGGAAGAGATCGCTCCCAACACCACGGTGGAGGAAGTGGTTGCCAAAACAGGGGCCAGGCTGATCGTCCCGGAAATTGTGAAAACCATGTCTTTCTAATTTCATTAGTTCCAGTGTAATACAATAAAATCAATAAGTTTTTCGTAATAAAATCGGGTCAGTGGATTCCATCTATCACTAATCCAAAACTAATCGAAGGAGCAAGTCCCATGGATAAGAATCAGATCCTTATTACGATCATTATCGTGATTTATTTTATTATTACTGTTGTGATCGGACTTCTGTCCGGCCGCAAGACTAAGAGCGCTGCCGCCTTTACAGGCGTAGCTCTCAGCACCTTCGCCATCGTCTGTGCATCCACAGGCGAGTGGCTGGGGGGAACTGCCACCACCGGCGTTTCCGAATACGGATTCCTGTACGGGCTGTCGGGCTGGTGGTATACCATCGCCAATGGTATCGGCGTATTGTTCCTGGGACTGTTATTTGCCAAGCTCTTCCGGTCCCTGGAAACCGGTACGGTGCCCGGGATCATCGAGAAATTCTTCGGCGTTAACGCCCGTACCGTATCCTGCGTGATCCTGACCATCGTCATGTTGGCCGTCGGACTTTCCCAGATGATCGCAGCCGGCAAGCTCGGTGAGAATCTTCTGGGCATTCCGTTCTGGATCTCCTGTATCGCATTCGCGGTGATCTTTATCGTCTATACTCTCGCGGGAGGCATGAACGCCGTAGCCTCCACTAATGTGCTCCACCTGATCGTCATGTATGTGGGCGTTATCGTCGCCATGATCATTGCGATCGTGGGAGCAGGCGGATTCAAAGGTTTCAGCGAAGGTATCACAGCCCTTGGCAATATGCCGGGAGAGAAGAGCTTCTGGAATATGTTCTCCATCGGCGGAGACAGAGTCTCCAGCTGGATCATTGCATCACTTCTGGGTGCCTGTACGGCTCAGGCCGGCCTGCAGCCCGTCCTGTCCGCAAAGAATGCGAATCAGGCGCGCAAGGCCTGCATCATCACCGCTTTCGTGGCGGCGCCCTTCGGCTTTTTTACTGCAGCTCTCGGTATGGCCGCCCGTGTTATGTATGAAAACGGAGCACTCCTTCCGGGCGTGGAAAAATCCGTTGCCGCCAAGAGCGCGCTGCCGCAGCTGATGCTCCATGGCATGCCGCCCATCGCCGGCGGACTTGTCATGGCTGCGATCCTTGCTGCTGTGCTTTCCACCGTCAGCCCCATCATCCTGGCATCCGGTACTATGATCACCCGCGATATCTATCAGCGTGTGCTCCATCCGGAAGCAAGCGATGAGAAGGTCCTGAAAATGGGCCGTGTCACCACAGCCCTTTCAGGCGTGATCTGCTGTGCGGGCGCGATCTTCCTGTGGAAAGCCTCTACAGTCCTGGAGCTGGTATACGCAGCATATTCTCTGCGAGGAGCCTTGTTTATAGTGGTGCTGCTGGGTATTTACTGGAAACGCTCCAGCCAGCGAGGCGCCATCTGCAGTATGATCCTGACTGCCATCGTGGCGGTATCCTGGGTGGCGATCAAGATCGCCACAGGAAGTTATCCGATCGTCATCGGAAGCTTTGCCATCACCGAAACTTATGCGGCGGTCATTGTCGCCTTTGTGACCACGGTGATCTTCAGCCTTATCTTCCCGGACCGCAAGAAGAAAATGGCGTGATGTAAAACGTTTTAGTTTGAGAGCAGGATCCCGGCCGACGGCCGGGATCCTTTTTGCTGCTTTTGGGTGCTGCGGTGGAGGTGCGGTGTTCTCAATTTTGCTATTTGGCAGTTTTAAGAACAACAAGTGTTCTTTTTTTTGTCTTTTTTCTATATGAGAATACGAAGTGTTCTTACACAGTGGTTTTTTCAAATTAGAGAATATGCCACATATTCTTGAATCGTAAAATGTGCCTGAAAAAGAACATTTTTTATTCTTTTTTGGGACAATCCCGGGATTTGAGAATACTTGCCTTATTCTTTAATTTTGAAAATCGGCCATACAAGAACACTTCGTATTCTCTAATTTGAAGAAACCGGATTTGAAGAATACCTAGTGTTCTCAAATATAAAAAATGGCTAAATCAAGAATACTAATTGGCGATCCGGCTGTCGGCCAGAGCCCTTTTTTGCGTGTCATAGGGGAGAAGTGTACAGATTTTTGAGTTGTGTATCAATTTGGCAGATTAAACCAGCCTGCTTTGTCATCCTATTTGTGCAGAATTTATAATGATCAAAAGATTTATTGGTATTAATGGCCAAATGCAGTCCGGGAATGTTATGTAAATACCCTCATCCAACGTCCTGATCATTCAAATAGGGGTACACAACTCAAGAATCTGTACACTTTCGAACTGCAAAACTGATCGCGACGCAGACAAGATCCCGAACAGAAACCATGGCGCAAATATTGCAAAGTATCTTCACAAAAATTGCATATATTCTTAAATTACACCTCTATAAAACAAAAAAGAGAAAACCTGTTAACTCGGTTTAAGAAGCAGCGCCTCTCAAAAAATAATATGATATGCAGCGGAATCTTATGATTCTGATTCAATCATCATGCAAAAAGAGGAGGAGTTGTCATGAAAAGAATCGTAGCATTATTGTTGGTATTTGTTTTGGCTTCTTTGCTGCTGTCGGTTGCGGTAAGCGCTGAGCCGGAACAGGAGGCGCAGGTGACTATTTTTCTGACAAGACACGGCAAAACACTGTTCAATACAGAGCACCGCGTGCAGGGCTGGTGTGATACGCCGCTGACAGAAGACGGAATCACGGTTGCGGAAAATCTTGGGCTCGGGCTGAAAGATGCCGGCATCACTTTTGACGCCGCATATTCCAGCGATCTGGGAAGACAGCGCGACACTGCCAGACTGGTCCTTGATAACCTCGGTCTTACGGAAATGGATGTCCGGGAAAACAGAGGCCTCAGGGAAACCTGCTTCGGCAGTTGGGAGGGCGAACTGGAAAGCGTCCGTGACGCAGCCTACTGTGAGATCGCAGGCACGGAAAGTGTTTACGAGATTTATCCGCAGGGCTCTTTGTTCCAGGACATCACCGTGCAGACCGATACCACAGGTATGGCAGAAAGTCTGGAAACTGCACAGACCCGTTTCCTGGCGGCGCTGAATGAGATCGCGGAAACCGCCATCGCAAATGGTGAGAAAAATGTACTGGTCGTCTCCAGCGGCGGCATTATCAACACCATTATTCCGCTCCTGGGTGGGGAAGGTGCAGAACTGAAAAATGCCAGCGTCACCATGCTCTATTACAACAATGGGGAATTCACGCTGGGCGTTGTAGGCGATATGAGTTATGCGGACCGCGGCGCGGAACTGCGCGTGGAAGAATGATCCGAAGATCTGCAGAAAAAGGAGTATAAGCAATGAAAAGAAATTTTGTAAAAATGATCCTTGCAGCAGTACTGTCGCTGGCAATGGTCCTGGGGATGACAGGAGCCACATTTGCAGCAGATGACGCTCCGTTTACCACATACGCATTTGCAGAAACGGAAAACGGTTGGCTGATGGGTTACCAGGAAGACACGACATACATCTTCAAAGGAATCCAGTATGGCGTGGCCGACCGGTTTATGCCGGCTGAGAAACCGGAAGCATGGCAGGGCGTAAAGGGTGCCCTGACCTGGGGCGAGACTTGCCCGAACGGCGGAAATACCGTCAGCGTATCTGCTTTTGTAGATCCGCTGGGACAGGATATGGTGCAGAATGAGAACTGCCTTTTCCTGAATGTCTGGACACAGTCCCTGGACAAAGAAGCGAAAAAGCCGGTTATCTTCATGCTTCACGGCGGCGGCCTGGCAGCAGGCGCTTCCCATGAACTGGCTTCCTACGACGGTAAGGCATTGAGCGCATTTGGGGATGTGGTATATGTCAGCATCAACCATCGTCTGAATGTATTCGGGTATCTGGATCTGTCCGCTTATGGGGAAGAGTACAAATACTCCGGAAACAACGGTCTGTCTGACACGGTCCTTGCACTTCAGTGGGTGCATGACAACATTGCTAATTTCGGCGGAGATCCGGAAAATGTCACCATCATCGGTCAGTCCGGCGGCTGCGCAAAAGTGGCGGCCCTAATGGGTACGCCCGCAGCGAAGGGCTTGTTCCGTAACGCCGTTCAGGTCAGCGGATTCGGCGGCAGCACCGGTGCTCCGATCGAGCAGAGGCAGGCGGAAGCCGCTGTGATCGTGGACACTTGCAAGGAAATGTTTGGTCTGGAAACAGATGAAGAAGCACTGGAAGAGCTTAGCACCATGAATGTGGAAACGCTGTACGAAGTGGTCAATGCGGCCGGCGGATTCAGCGCAAACCATACGGTGGACGGCGACTACTATCCGGAAAAGACCTATGACAGCGAAACAGGCACCTGGTGCGAGCAGGCCAAGGATATCCCGCTGATCGTCAGTAGCACATTCGGCGAGATGGCAGGCAAGGACGGCAAGCTGGTGCTGAATATGGTTATCAATATGAGCGGAGCCGGATTCAATCCGGAAGATCCGGATGCGTTCCTGGCAGATGTTTACAAACCGAATATGACGGAAGAATACATGGTCGAGCGTGTGCGCGATATGTATGGTGACTACGCGGACCAGATCCTGGATCTGTTTGCGAAAGGGTATCCTTGCAGAGACGCTCTGGATGTTCTGTCCCTGTACGACCGTACCCCGGATGTAAAGGAATGCCAGGCCAAGGCAGCCCAGGGCGGCGCGCCTGTATACAACTGTATGGTCGCTTACGAATTTCCGCTGATGGGAGGCAATCTGATGTCTCACACCACAGACCTTGCTTTCTGGTTCCACAATCTGGATACCCGTTTGTTTGAGATAAAGGGGGACGAAGAAACAGCCCGCAAGGTGGAAGATGAAATGGCTTCCGCACTGGTCAGCTTTGCCTACACAGGAGATCCTTCCAGCGATCTGCTCGCCTGGGCTCCGTTTACTGTAGAAAATGGCGAAACCATGGTGTTTGATGATGAGAGCCAGGTCGTAAACTATCCGGATCTGGAACTTCAGGAGATCATTAAGGAAGCAACGCCTCCGAGCTCCGGAAGCGAAGCATCTGAAGCGGAAGCTGCAGAAGAAGCAGAATCCGAAGAGGGTGAGTCTGAGGAAGGCGAGTCACCGGACGGAGAGCCTGCAGAAGGCGAATCCGCAGAAGAAGTTTCCGAAGAGGAAACGCCGGCAGAATAAGATCATCAAGAAGGCAGCCGCTGCAAAGCAATCTGTCTGATCAAGGGGACCATACTTACTTCGGGTGATTATCCGTTTTTCCAAAAAACAGCAAAAGTAAGAATAGTCAACTTAAAAAAACTATTCGCAAAAGGAGAGAAGTTCTTCATTTGCGAATAGTTTTTCTTTGTAAATTATTCTTTTTTGTAGGATAGTGGGAAATTGCGAATAGTCGTCTATTCGTAAAAATGAAAAATCACGAAAAACGGATAATCACTCAATACAGCAGCAGGGCAAGTCAACCCTCTGTGCGTGTCTCAGATCCGATATACATAGTCAGCCTTCCGCGGAGCCGGTGCAGCTGCTGGTTTTGCAGCGTAGCCAAGGATCAGGTGGCCGATACCTTCATAGTCGCCTTCGATGCCGAGATCCTTCAGAATGGCTTTGCCTTCCTCGGTTTCGAATTCTTCTTTTGCCCGGTGGATCCAACAGCTGGCCACACCCAGGTCGGCAGCGGCATTCATCATGTTGCCCATAACCAGGCTGCCATCATAAATGTAGGTCGGCATGGATTTGCTGGCCAGCACGATCAGCAGTTCCGGCGCTCCGTAGAACGGATCCATGTCGGCGCCCATAACGGCGGCATTCATTTTGGAGAGTTTGTCACGCATTGCTTTATCGGTTACTGCGATAATGATAGGGGACTGTTTTCCCATACCCGTCGCGGCGTAGGTTCCGGCTTCGATGATCGCATTCAGTTTTTCCTCTTCGATCAGTTCAGGCTTGTAGGCTCTGCAGCTGCGTCTCGTCTTTAAGGTTGTCAATGTTTCAGCCATGTTTATTCCTCCCTTCGATGTACAGATAGTTCTTGTGTTTTTTATATTATAGTGCGGATGCAGTGAGCAGGCAAGAAGGGCCTTTGATATTCACACCGAAATACAACTGCACGTTTTCGAAAAAATAAATGAAGGAAACTCCGAAAAAACGGTACTCTATCTGTAAGGAGGTTTAAGAATGAGAAGTATAGAATGGAATGGATATCATGGCTATCCGGACCGGGTGACGAAAGGAGAGGACGGAACCTACCGCTGGAGTGGCCGGCTGGATAAGGAATACGAAAGACGCGATTACATCGTAACGCTCTGGACCTGCGCCGGGATCTGTATGCTGATCATGCTGCTCACCGCACTGACGGATCTGAAATCTCTTTGGATCACAGGACCGTGCGCAGCAGCGATCATGGGGATCGCCGGGATCATCTGTCTGCTGCTGGATCGGGCGAAAGGAAGCGCCAGGCAGCAGTATGAAATGAATGAAGATTACGTAAGACTGGTGAACGGCAAATACTCACGGTATTACGAATATCCGAAGATCAGCAATGTCGAAGTGAAGGACGGCTATCTGGAAGTGAGACGGAATCGTGTATCCAACCGATTCTATGTACCTGAAGAGGATATGACGTTTGTGGCAGAGTACATTACCAGCCGCTGTATCGACAGAAGGAAGGGTTTCTAAATCACAGCTTTTTTGCTATAGTTAAACATCATAATTTGTGTGACAGTTCCGTGACAAATCATATGCTACTATAAAGGCACAAAAAGAAAACAACTGGCACAGCACAGAAAGGGGTTTGTTATGAAAAAGAAAATGATCACATTGGTACTTGCAGTGATGCTTCTTCTCGGGCTGACCGTAGGATCGGCAACAGTTGCATCAGCGGCAACTACCTATACAAACAATATTTACAATGTTACAACATATTCATCCGACAACGTTGCCAATTTCCGGTCCGGCCCGGGCATGGAATACGGCGTAATCACACCGCTCTCCAACGGCACGCAGCTTCGTGTCACAGCAGTTTCGAAAAATGAAGCTGACGGGCTTGTCTGGGGGCAGGCAGTCTATAATGGGTATACCGGATGGGTGTCCATGCTTCTGACCAATGTCTACGATATGGAAACTGCATCGGTTGCAAGCTACGATGTCACTGTCAGACAGCAGGATAACATTTACCTGAGAAGAGGCCCGGGAGCTGAATATGAATCACTGGCCCGCCCGAAGAACGGACAGGTGCTCAGGATCGACCGTACTATGGTCAACAGCTGGGACGGCCGTCCGTGGGGCAGAACAACGTACAACGGAGTACAGGGATGGGTATCTCTGAACTGGACTTCCAGAAATAGTTCCGACGTATACAATCAGACACAGAATGTAACCTTCTACAACAACAATTATTACGGAGTGGTTGGAGCAGATGACGGATTCGTAAATCTTCGTTCCGGAGCAGGTCTGGGATACGGACTCCTTACACCGATCTACAACGGCAATGAAGTGTTTGTGACCGCAACCATGAAAAACAGCTCTGACGGACTTGTGTGGGGCTACACAACCTTCAATGGCTACACCGGATGGTTCTCCATCGACCAGACCACCATCACCAGCATGCCTTGTGCAAGCACCGCTCAGTACAACGTGGTAGTTTCGAACTCTGAAAACATCAGGCTTCGCAGAGGTCCCGGATCTGAATACTATCAGCTGGTAGGCAATATCCCCAACGGCACGAACCTGTACATTACACAGACCATGATCAACAGCTATGACGGACGTCCGTGGGGCAGAACAACCTACAACGGATACACCGGTTGGGTATCCTTGAACTGGACGACCAGACAGTAAGCAGGGAACGCAAAAACAAAGACCTGAAACATAAAGGATCAGATGTCAGTAAATCAATAGAATCAATCGTCCGCACTCTTTCGGGTGCGGACTTTTTTATAACAGAAAAGAAGATACTTCAAGCTTTTTCCGCCACCATGTCGGTCAGCGCCTGCTTCGCCAGCGCGTCCGGGTCAGAGTCCGGATGGATCCAGGCGTCCACCAGGTGCTCCGGAAGGATCAGGGGCATGCGGTCATGGATCTTCAGAAGCTGCTCGGAAGGCGTTCTGGTGAGGATCACAAAGCAGGGGAGCCCCTCTTCCATGTGATACAGTCCTGCCAGCCAGGTAATGGTGCGGCAGAAGGGATGGATCGCGTATTTGTCGCCGGTTATTGTTGCCCCGGAAGGAGTTTTGCTGTGTACCCACACATAATACCAGGACGCCGGGACGATGCAGCGGTGCCGTCGGTAATCTTCCCGGAAAGTGGGCTTTTCCGATGCTGTTTCCAGACGGGCGTTAAAGAGCGTCGTTTTCTCGTTCAGCCGGTAGCCCCAACGCATAGGATAGGATGCACGGCTGCCCTGTTTGTTCGGCGCCAGGACAGCAGCGAGGTTCGTAGGCCGGACCTCCCCGGAGGTGACCAGCGGCGAAGGAAAACGCTCGATCATAGTGAGCAGATAGGGAGCTTTCCGGGCGGCTTCCATGATCGGCAGCAATTTGACATTGTCGGATTCGATATAAAACCGGGTGCACATGGGACGCTCCTTTCTAACGTGCTGAATTGGTTCCTTGCGGAAATAATAGCACAAAGCACCGGAAAAAGCAAACATATGTTCGATTTTGCGAGAAAAAAGAAAGGGGGATGCGGGATGGAAGCGGGAGCGATATGCCGGAAGCTAGCGTAAAGTTTTGCTTGGGAAAATAATAAAAGAAAAAAGAGAGCAACT
>R26__coassemble_1285_pt1 | contig 12814 bp, 9 predicted proteins | sample R26__metabat2_high_PE_046 | metagenome-assembled genome bin R26
GCCTTCTGTTCTGGCTGTGGCCGAAGCGCAGAACGCAGGGGCCAGAGAGTTTCTGCGCGCACTCACTTTAGGACACGATATTGCCCTTCGCCTCAACCGCGTCTTCGGCATGCATATGATGAACTCCCTGACCAAATACAATAAAGTGCCCGATATCAATGGAAACAGCAACGAGCACATGCTGGGAGCTGCTGTGGCCAACGCCCTGCTGATGAAGCTGGACCGTACGCAGACCGCTCACGCTCTGGGAATCTGTGCTTACCTGTGCCCGCTGCCTTCCTGTACGGACTGGGAAACCACCAATCCGAAGAGCATGATCAAGTACGCTCCTGTTTCCTGGTGCGCCCAGGGAGCGGTACAATCCGCCATGATGGCTGCTGACGGCTACACCGGCAACCCCCGCACTCTTGATAATGAGTTTGGCTTCCCGGCCATGTACATGCGCGATGTGCAGTGGGATCCCGACACGGTACTCGACGGGCTGGGAGAAACCTGGGGTGTTCTCAATACCATGTACAAACCGTATCCCTGCTGCCGTTTCCTGCACGCCAGCCTGGATGTGTTCTACAAGCTGAAAAAGGAATACGGATTCTCCGGCGCGGATATTGCGGAAGTGCGCTGCAATACAGGCCCGTTCACAGCCCATCCGGATCAGTACGCCATCAACAATCAGGTAGACGCCCAGTTCTCGGGCCCGTACAACATTGCCGTAGCAGCATATGACTTTGCGCCGGGACCGCAGTGGCAGGACAATCAGAGACTGAAAGATCCCAAGATCCTGGAACTTGCCCACAAGGTAAAAATGATCATTGCGCCGGAATATGCGGAATATAAGAAGACCATGCCCTACTCCTTCTATGCCAGAGTGGAAGTGGATCTGAAGGATGGCCGTAGCGTTTCCGATTTCACCCTGACTCCGCGGGGAGGAAACTACGGTGACTGTAGGCTTTCCGATGAGGAACTGAACGAGCGCTTCCGCAACTGCGCGACCGTGATCCTTCCGGGCCACAAGATCGAAAAGGCTCTGGATATCATCTGGAATCTGGATCAGTATGATACCCTCGAGCCTCTGATGGAAGCGATCACTCTGTAAACGGGTTATCTCGGATAGTTCTGATAGTTGTACTGCTTTACATACTGCTGAAAGGCTTTATGCGCATTTGTCGGTTTCAGCATTTTGTCCCAGATGATATAGACCGGGAATTTCTTGGGTGGTTCGAACGGGATCATGCGGATGTCATTCCAGCCTTCCGCGATTTCCCTGGGCAGTACAATGGTGGAAAAATCTTCCGCAACGATTTTATGAAGCAGCTGCTGCTGGCTGGTACGGATGAAAAACAATCCTTCTTCATCATTTAACAGCTGGCGCAGCTCATCATCTGTCAGGTCCCCCGAAGGAAGCGGCGTTAACAGCGATGCTTTTTCCAGGGGATCTATTTCTGCGTCCGTAACAGCCATTCTGGTGCTTAAGGGATGCTGGAGACTGACGCAGTAGACCAGTTCGGTCGTATATGTGGCCACTTTTTCGATCACGTCGTTATAGGCGGATTCATTGATGATATGCGGAGTAATGAAAAAATCGATCGCTCCGCTGAGCATGGCGTTAATGGAATCAAAGGCATTATGCTCGGTAAACCTGAGCCGGATATCGGGATACAGCTGTGTAAACCCTCCGAAGAATTCCGGAAAGAACATGCTTCCGGTGGTGGTTGTGATGCCGATCCGCAGCTCCTGACGGTTCTGGGCGCGGCGCCTGTCGTTGACACTTTTTTTGAGCGCCATATAGGCGTTGTTGAAATCCGTAAAGATATCCCGGACCCGTTCCCCATCTTCCGTCAATTCCACGCCCGTGCGGGATCTTTTGAACAGGACCAGATCCCATTCATTTTCCAGATCCTTGAGCGCCCTGGAAACCGCCGTTCTGGATACAAACAGGGCGTTGGCTGCCTTGGTAACGTTTTTATACTCGCAAACCGCTGTAAAATACGTAATCTGTGTCAGTGTCATGGTTCGGCCCTTCTCATGTGTGACAGATTTGATGCATCAGTGATGTTTTAATGATTCTTTACAAATATATCATATTTTTATATGACTGTCTTGTGAAATATGCGCAACTATACCAGCATAAGAAAGGATAAACATCATGAACGGAATTTATGAAGAACGGCGGGAGATCCCCGTTTACGATTCATGTGATATTCTTGTAGTAGGCGGTGGCGCAGCCGGACACGCAGCGGCTCTTGCAGCTGCCAGAGCCGGTGCAAAGAATATCATTCTGATGGAACGTTACGGATACATGGGCGGCGATGCTACCGGCGGCTATGTGATCATGGTTCCGAAGCTTTCCTGGTTTGACAAACTTTTCGTACGAGGCATCCAGGAGGAATGGTTCACCAGGATGCAGGATATCCCCGGCGCTGTGCTGGCTCCGGATATTGACAAGATCGGCTGGTCGGATCCGATCTATGTGAATCAATGGAAGCATATCCATGACTGCGTCAGCCGGAATGATTTTGAAGGCGTGCAGGAACCCAATCTCGTACGTTCTGTCTATTTTGAGCCCAATCAGCTGAAGATCGAGATGGACAAGATGCTGATGGAGGAATCCGACCGCATCCGTGTACTCTATCACAGCTGGGGCGTCCGTCCCATCATGGAAGGCAACAAAGTTACCGGCGTTTTCTTTGAGAGCAAGGAAGGACGGAAAGCGATCCTGGCCAAAACCGTGATCGACGCCACCGGCGACGGCGATCTTTATTCGCAGGCAGGCGCCCCCTTTGAACATCTCACGGAAGCCGGCTTACGGTCCAGCGCCACAGCTCTTGTATGGCGTATCGGCGGTATCGACTGGAATGCGTATTCTTTTTGGCTTGATCATACGCCCAACGCGTTCCCCATGGTCTTCCAGGGCCTTCAGAAAATCGCGGGGTACCGCACTCTGCCCATGTCGTCCAACCAGAATGACATCTGCTGGATGAACAACTGGTTCTATGAGCGCGACTGTGCCAATATCACAGACCTTACCAGGACCGAGATCCAGGTGCGTGATTCCATCCGCGATGTCCTTAAATTCCTGAAGGAAACCATTCCCATGGGATTCAAGGATGCATTCCTGTATGACATCGCGCCTCAGATGGGCAACCGCTGCAGCCGCCGTCTGCTGGGCGAATATGTCATGACCTATAAGGACTTTGTATTTGCCAACAAGCATGACGATGTCATCGCATGGCACTCTACGATCTGCCAGCTGAACGACTGCGGACCTGTAGAGATCCCGTACAGAGCGATCCTGCCGCAGAAAGTGGAAAATCTTCTGGCACCGGGCAGGCATCTGTCCGCCGACAAGGCTGCCATCGACTGGCTCAACCTTATTCCGCAGTGCGTAGGCACCGGCCAGGCCGCAGGCGTTGCCGCTGCCGTAGCGATCGAACAGGGCACCACCGTACGTGATGTGAACATCCGCATGGTGCAGGATATCCTGGTGGAGCAGAACGTTTCTCTTCCGAGAAACGAAAAATTCCGCGCCATCGATCCGACCTATGAAGAGATGGTGGAAGCGCGCGAGTACGGCCTTTATACCGAGGCAGCGAAAAAAGCCAAAGAAGGATCTGACGAAGTCAGCGGCTACCGTCAGTGGTAATTTAAAGTTTATAACGAACGAGCGCTGCCGCAGGAAAGAAAAGATCTTTCCTGCGGCAGGTTGTTAAAGGAGACTGGACAAATGGGTGAAACGACATTAAAAGATGCAAAATTAGCGCCTCCGGAAGGCTTATTGAAACTGTGCCGCAACCTGCTTCAGACATCTTATGAGGCTCTGAGTGAGGACAATATCCGGATCTTCAAAGACCGTCTGCTGGATATGACCGGATGTATTTTCGGCGGCGATATCGTTGCGGAAGACCGCTTTTTCTATGATCTGCTCAAAAACCAGGGCGGAGCCTCTGAGGCGCCCATATTTGCGGATGCCGCCGATGTTCGTCTCCCGCTGGTCAATGCGGTCATGCACAACGCCCTGCATGCAAGAGCCAATGACTTCGGCAACATGGCCATGGTTGTGTTTGGAGAACCCATTGCCAGCCATTACGGGGAAACGATCCTGCCTGTCAACCTGACGCTTGCGGATATTCACGGGGTATCCGGAAAACAGTTTATCGCCAATAATATTGCTGCCGAAGACACCGTAGGACGGCTTTTATTCACGCTTCCTGTCCGATTCCCCACCGATATGGAACTGGGTTCCACGGCAGCCTGCGCCATAGCCCTTCGCTATACGGATGCCGATGAAGAAACGGCGAAAGCCGCGTTCAGCTATGCAGCCGCCAATGCGACCAATCCTGCCAACGCTTATTATGATTACAGCCAGGAATTCAAATACCATAATGCGGAAAGCGCCCGTATGGGGGTCATGGCAGTGGAACTGGCCAAAGGCGGTTGGAGAGGATTTGAGGATCCGTTTTTCGGGCAGGACGGACTGATCTCCCGGAAAGTTCCAGAGGGAAGCCTGCCGGGCAACTACGAAAAAGCCTTTGAAGAACTTGGCAAGACCTATTTCACAGAGATCAGGTTCAAGAGAGGCCCGGGAGGAATGCCCACCATTGCGCCTGCGGTCCTGGGACTTAAGCTGAGAGAACAGATCATCGCCGACACCGGCACCTTCGATGCGGAACAGATCAAACAGGTCCGGATCTTTGAACCGGAAGGCGTCCGGATCAATTATTATTCCAACCCCTTCCGCCTGAGGGATCATACCAACGCCCTATTCTCCTATGCGTTTGCCTGCTGCTGCACGCTGTATCACGGCGACCGCAGGGTCGATCAGGTCCAGACCGAAGCGATCCTGGCTCATCCGAAGCTCATAGAGCTGGCGGAGAACCTGATCATGGATCATTGGAACTGCACCTCAAAGATGCCTGTATACAAAGCGCAGGCGGAGATGAAGAACGGCCGTGTCTACGAAGCGGAAGCAGAGTTTGTAAAAGAGATGTTTGTTTACCCCGACAGGGAAGCTCTGCACAAAAAATTCTGGGATCAGTTCAACGCCTTCGGAAAGCTCCCGAGATCCACGGGCGAAAAGATCATCGAACTGGCGGAGCGGATCGAGACTCTGGAGGATATGCGGGAGTACACATCCCTGCTCTGTGTATAAACAAACCAGTGACAGAAAAACACCCGGGAGCATTTGCATCCGGGTGTTTTTTATTGATTGTTACTTTTTACATTACCATCCCAACAGTTCTGTTCGCAGTCTTTCCCAGGAAAGTGTTCAAAATCTGCAGTTGTGTTACCTTTATCTTTTGAAAAAAGTCAAAATCTACCGAAAATCGGTCATTTTTGTCGGATACCAGTGGTTTATTGGATCCATTTTTATGTTTTTTCAATGTTTTTCGGACAAGATGCAGTAAAAAAGTAACACAACTGCAGATTTTGTTCATTTTTTATTGTAGCGAAGCCATTCCTATACCTGTTAGTGGTCAGACCGCGAGAACGCATTCTTCATTTTCAAGCTGGCGGCATAAAGGACCTGCCCCAGAAGCGACTCCGTTTCTTCCTTTGCCATATCTGCCATCCGGGCATTGCTCTCTTCCAGATAGCCATGTGTTGCTGCTTCGTCCGGGATATCTCCGGCGTCCCTGGCCGCAAGGTACCTGCGGTCTGACTCTTCCAGCATACGGTAAGCCTTTGATACGGTTTTGATCTGATACCTCTCCACCGGGTTCAGGCACTCTTTGTAGTGCGCATCCGCCAGGCCGCCGATGATCCGGTTTGCCCAGTATAAATTTTCGGTCGTTGGCACATCGGCGGTACCGGAAAGATACTCCGGCGTCACTGTCACATTCGTATAGAACGGAAGGATCGTATTAAAGGCATTCGATCCCATAGCGATCCACTGAACGGAACGGATCTCTTCGGGAAGGTATGGCCTTATCTGTGTCACGGACAGAAAATTATTCCGGTTGATCCCGATGACACGATATTTCCCTTTCACCGCCGATTCGCCGGGGCCATAGGGATCGTACTCCGTTCCCTGATAATGGGAGGAAAGAACATACTTGAAATCCTCAATGGTCAGTTTGCGCTCCGGGACCATGCACCAGGGAAGGTCATCTGCTTCCGGCCCGTAGTCTGCGTTCCGGCCATCCCAACTGCAGCTGTGCGGATTCAGGTATCGGAGCATGTACCAGGCACGGGGCGTATTATAGACATGATCGGAATCGCTGCGGCTGCCGAATGCTGCCCTGACATCAAAACAGGCGTTTCCGGCCGGATCTGAACCGTCACAGGAAAGATCCAGATGATGCTCCGTAATAAATGCCGCCATGTCTGCCGAACACATATGGTCTTTTTGCTCTCCAAAGGCATCTTTGAAATCAAACCGGTCGATCCCCTGCTGGTTCGGCATGACCACATAAGCGTCATCCGGAACCCGGCGGGCGATCCAGTGATGGCCTCCTATGGTTTCCATCCACCAGATTTCTTCCCGGTCCTGAAAGCCGATGCCATTCATTTCATAGGTCCCGAACTGTTCCAAAAAAGAGCCCAGCCTTAGGACCCCCTCTCTGGCGCTATGGATATAAGGAAGAACGATGGTCAGCATATCTTCCTCGCCGATGCCCTCCTTCACCAACGGATCCGCGCCAAGGACACGCGGGTTGGACGTAATGGTTTCCGTCTCGCTCATGGCCACATTGCATTCGTTGATCCCGGCTTCTCCCCAGATGCCCTGGTCAGGCAGCGCATTCGGAACAGCGGTATAACGCATGGGATCTTCAGGGAGCGGGATTTCCACCTTCGAAATGACCGATCTGTAGGCCTTCGGCTGATCCGAAGGATTCACCACGATAAACTTCTTGGCCGTAAACTGTCCGTCCGGAGAGTCTTCGTTTCTGGCCATCAGCGTAGATCCGTCATACGTTGCGTTTTTTCCTGCAAGCAGTGTTGTACATGGCATATCTTTCTTCCTCCATATTTCTGAATGTATCACTCGCCTAAGATGTGCATGACGAACGAAGCCTTCGCACCGGAAAGAAGCTCGCCCGTGATTTCAACATCTCCTATATCACCCAGCATCACCATACCGTCTGTCTTGCCCTCTGCAATATCCGAATCCGACGACGTCCATCTGACATAGTTCACATTGGCATTTTCCGGTGTGGTCGTATAAGGGATCTGATAGGTGGGTCCCTGAGTATCAGGATCGAACCAGATCTCATCCGATTCGAAATACAGGCCTTCCGCATACACAGCATCCTCTTCCGGGATCAGTTCTGCCGTGAATGTCATATCATCAAAGACTTTCTCCCCCGGATCCAGCGTCTTTCCATCCGGACCGACCCAGGCAGCTGCAACAGATCCTTCTTTATCGACTGCTGCCAGATCCGGTATTTCTATATCGTACAGATCCGCCTGATATCGGATCTGTGCATTGCCGATGATCTCACCGTCTGCCGCAAATGTGATCTCGCAGAAAACCTTTGACAGTTCACTGTCTATGTGATCATTGAACCATTTCTGCCTATCTGTCAGAAACGTTCTGAGTTTCTCGACTTCCTTGTCCAGGCTTTCCGGGTACTCATCCTCCGGCAGCCAGCCTTTCACCTTCATAAGCTCCAGGTCCGATTCCCAGGATCCCTCCAATTCTGCGGCATAAAGGTCCAGCACGCCGCCTTTCTGTGTGATAGCTGTAATCACCGGATCCAGCTGTTGCCAGGCCTTCTTCAGTTCTTCCTGATAAACCGGGTCCTTGTCCCTCAGATGATCGAGCCAGGGCATATCGGTCGTACTGAATCCTTCCGCCGGATCATGATCAGGATAAGCCAGATCAAAATCCCACAAAGGTCCCCAGCAGAGTTTCCCTCCCCGGTCCTTATACAGGTAGGTGCTGTCTGTCCAGAAGGCATCGCCGTTCATTACAAATTCCTGGATCAGCCAATAGCGGGCTGCCGAAGAAATGTCCATGTACTCTGTATAGGAGACTCCATTCTGATCCTGAAAGTCCTCTGCGTAAATCGCATCTTCCAGATTCTGCAGATAATCTGTCAGGTAGGCTTTCTGCTCCAGCGCCCCCAGACTGTCCTGCGGATCGCTGGCGGCAAACTCGGGATCGTATGCCTGGAACCGAACGCCTTTATCTGTTGTGATGATCGTTCCTTCCGGCACTTTATCTTTCGGGCCCATTCGAAGAAGATATCCTCCGGTGATCTCGGGATCTTCGAGATCCTCCGGATCCAACGGCACAATATTGACCCTGCTCTTTCCGATCCGGATCTGCTGCCCGAGCACATAACTTCCCATATATTCCCCGTTGACCAAAAGGTCCACCGGCACAAACAGCGGCGTGAAGCTGAGACCGAGTTCTTTTCCCATATAGCTGGTGAGCCGGTTTTTCAGCATCGAGCCATCCAGGATATTCGCAAGCAGTACCCTTCCGGCACCGTGATGCTGATGGTTCCGCCCTTTGCCCGGTAGCTGTGGTCCTCGCTTTCGATCACCTTCCGGAATTCATCCTCCTCGATCTGCAAAGAAAGAACTGGAATCTGATTGTCCCTTATCTCCTCCGGCAGATCAGGAGCGGTATCTGCAAACGCCGGTTCTTTCAGCCATATACAGGATAATAACAGGATCACCGCCAGGATGATCCTGAATGCAATGTTCATGACAGCGCCGGCTGATCTTTTATAAAACAATTCTTTCCCTCCTCCGGCAGTTTTTTATAGTATTATAATGAATTGAAAGAAATAAATCAGCATTTAAACATTGCTTTTTTTCAGCTATAATTCTCTCATGAAACCAGACACTGCAAAAACCAATCTTATACTGATCGGCATGCCGGGCTGCGGAAAAAGCACCTGCGGCGTCCTGGCAGCCAAGGCTCTCTGCAAGCGTTTTGTCGATACCGACCTCCTGATCCAGGACAAGGAAGGATTAAGCCTGCAGGAGATCCTGAACTTTAAAGGAACAGATTATTTTTCGGAGGCAGAGTCGCGCATCCTTCAGGAACTGACGGTGACGAACAGTATGATCTCCACCGGAGGCAGCGCGGTCTATTATGAAGACGCCATGAAGCACCTGAAGGAAAACGGAACCGTGATCTACCTTAAGATCAGTCTGGATGAGATGTTTTCCCGGATCCGGAACATTACCACGCGGGGCATCCTTCTGCATCCGGGAGAAACGGTCCGGGAAATGTATGACGCCCGGGTACCTTTATACGAAAAGTATGCCGATATCGTGATCGACTGTGATCACCTGACAGTGGAACAGGCAGTGGCTGCCTTGTGTGAACCATTTTCCCCGCAACGCATGGAACAGGAAAAACAGTTTTGACATTTCATATGCAAAGGACATCATCATGAAGATCAACAAAAAAATCATTGCAAAGCTTCCGGTTTGTTATTGCGTCGCTCCTCTGACCTATAAAGGAGAACCCCATTTTCTGGTGGGCAGTGAGCAGGATCATCCCTGCCTGCTGTTTGACCGGGAAGGAAATCAGGTGGCACAGATCTGGGATAAACCGGGCGGCAACATGTCCATGGTGCAGATCCCGGGCAGGGACGGAGCTTTTCTGGCGATCCGCCGGTTCTATTCCCCGGACCGGGGCAAGGAAGCGGCCATTTATCTGGCCTGGGAGGAAGAAGGCATATGGAAGAATAAGATCGTAGCCGAGCTTCCCTGCCTGCACCGCATCGACATCCTGACACGCGGCGGCAAAAGCTGGGTGATCGCCTGCTGCCTGAAGAGCGGCTATGAATATGACGGCGACTGGCGTTTCCCGGGAAAGACCTGGGTGTGCAAGCTGCCGGAGCATTTAGAGGAAGAAGGAGCTATGCTGCCGCCCTTTACTCCTTTGCTGGACAATATGCTGGAAAACCACGGCTATTCCCGGGACGTGCAGAACGGGATCATGAGCGGTATCGTAAGCTGCCAAAGCGGCACGTACCGTTTTACCCCGCCGGAAGAAGGAGAAGAATGGACCGTGGAAAAGATCTGCGGCGATCCGGCCAGCGATGCCCGGCTGATCGATCTGGATGGCTGCGGGCAGAAAGAACTGGTCACCATCTCACCATTCCACGGCGATACAGTGGCGGTTTACAAACTGCAGGAAGGAATGTATCAAAAGGTATGGGAATATGAGAAGAAGGTGCCGCTGGCCCATGCGATCACAGTCGGCATGATCTGCGGGAAACCCACCGCTGTGATCGGTTACCGGAATGGCGACCGGGATCTGTTTTTCATCACCTATGAAGAAGGCTACAAAGTCACCGTTGCAGACCATGACATCGGCCCGACCAATGTGATGTTCTTCCAGACCGGGGAGAAGAATGTTCTGATCGCCGCCAACCGGGAGATCGATGAAGTGGCGTACTATTCCTTTGCTGCAGACTAATGAAAGAAAAAATCCTGTCCATCGCAGTCAGCATCATACTCTCTGCCTGTTTGCTGAGCGTTTCCATTGCTTTGCCGATCCTTCGCAGGAACTTTTATTACCTGCAGGTCAAGAGCCTGGATCTGCCATCACAGACCGGGTATTCTGAAGAGACGATCCGGCAGGCGTATGATGACGTTCTGGATTACTGCACGCAGGGCGGAGAACATGCAGGACTCACTTTCCGAACCGGTGAGCTTGCATGGTCCGAGTCCGGCAAGGAACATTTTGACGATGTGCAGCGGCTGTTCCATCTGGATTTCGTGATCGCCATCCTCTCCGGTGCTCTCCTTGCGGGGATGTGCATCATCAACGTGATCCTTTATCTTTGGAGGCGCCGGGGACTTTCCTTTTATCGATTTCTGGACAGAGGCCCCCTGTTCTGGGGGCCTGTATGCATGCTCTTGATATTCGGGATCCTCGCCGCGATGGCAGCGCTGGATTTTGACGGTTTCTTTACCGGATTCCATCATGTACTCTTTCCGGGGAAAGACACCTGGCTTCTTGATATAGATACGGATGAAATCATCCGGATCCTTCCTTATGAAGTGCTTGGCAATTTCGGTCTGGCGATCCTCGGACTCCTGGCCACCGGATGCGCCGGCTGCATCGCGGCAGATCTTCTTATCGGAAAACGTTCTCGCAGACGTTCCCGGCGGGACGTTCGGTCCTGAAGGCGACGCTGCTTCCTCCACGTTCCGCAAATGGATCCGTCTTGCCATGTTGACTGTTCTCTAATCGGGGTTTTTAAAATTATAAGAACACCCCGTGTTCTTAAACCAGAGTATTTCCATATTTGAGAATACAGAATGTTCTTGATTAGCCATTTTTCATATTTAAAGAACAAGTCAAGTATTCTCTATTTCTAGATTTACCTAATTAAAGAATATAAAATATTCTTCATATGGGCATTTACCGGATTTTAAGAATACATGGGCTGTTCTTTAAATTTCAGAATTGCCAAAAAAAGAACACTTTGTATTCTTATATTTCAAGATTCCTGAAATAAAGAACACCCAGTGTTCTTGGATCAAACAAATGCCAAAAACAAGAACAAATCATGGCAGGGCAGATCGGCCTCAACATCCCGCAATGCAGGGCAGCAGCGCAATCCTTTATTCTTCCACCGTCACGATCACTTCCGCACCGGGGACTGCTTCCGCCCCGGCTGCTTCCACATGCAGCCTGGTCTGTCCGGGCCCGGCGGCCCATACGACGCCATTATAGTCCACTGTAGCAACCAATTCGTCCTCGGAAGAATAGACCAGTGCAGATGCATTCGGCTTCGGCGTCAGCTCTGCCATCACCTGACCGTATGCCCCCTGTTTCAAGGTCAGGGAAGGTGCCGCCAGCTCGATCCCCTGCGGTTCCTGCCCCGGCGTCAGCAGGGAATCGTAAATATGAAAGGTAAAGGAATTGGAAACACCTGACCTGAGGGTGCCAGTGATCACAGCTTCTCCGGTTTCCCTGAACAACAGATTGCCGTACTCATCGACCGACGCCACATCCGGATCTGACGAGGTCCAAAAGATGGTGCGCTCCACCGCATCCTCCGGAACGATCGTGTATACACAGCTGTCCCGCTTCTGGTGGATATCCATCCAGACATCATAGCTGTTAAAGAAAATATTTTCTGCCGGCACCGCTTCCCCTTCCGGGATATACACGGCAGTAAGCACCGTATCTTCCTCGATGGTATCTCCTGTTTCATACAGGCTGTGGTCTTCCCGCTCCCATCCGATAAAGGTCAATCCGTCTTTTACAGGACCCAACGGGATCGGATCCAGCCATCTTCCATGCGGTACCGGAACGGTGCTGAGCACCTGATCCTCCGAGGACAATGTCACGGTATCATAAACATGGAACAGTTCCTGGTCGATATTGCCGCGGATCCAGTCCCGGCGCGCGCCCATCCAGGCGCGAAGCCCTTCGATCGTTTCATCAAACTCATACGGAGTGATGTCAAGTTCGTTGTTTCGGTTCCAACGGTCGTAGTCGGCTTCCCAGGAAGAATGGATCTGTGCCGCAAAAAGGTCCAGGACGCCGCCTGGTTCCAGGACACGGTCCAGGATAAGATCCAGCTCCTGCCAGGCTTCCTGAAGCGCTTTCTGGTACCCGGGTTCAAATGCCCTGAGATGGTCCAGCCAGATCATGGGGCAGTTGGAAAATCCGTCTATGTTGTCATTTCCTCCCCCCAGGGCCAGGTCAAAATCCCAGAGAGGACCCCAGTAAAGCTTGCCTTCGCGCTCTTTATACAGGTAGGTGCTGCTGGTCTTCATTCCGTCATAATTGTCGGAATATTCCTGGACCCACCAGTATTTTGCTGCAGCAGTAACGTCCATATAGTCAGAGTACGGGGTACCATCTTCATAGCAAAAATCCGGACTGAAG
>R26__coassemble_1314_pt1 | contig 12664 bp, 11 predicted proteins | sample R26__metabat2_high_PE_046 | metagenome-assembled genome bin R26
AAAGAAAGGAAATTTACTCCTTGTGATCCTGCATTTCGTCTCAAACAGATCCCCTGGATAAACCGGCGACTTGAATCTGACATTGTTAAGGCCGGTATACATCGGCATTTTGTCCTGCTGCATCTGATCTGCCAGAAGTACACAGGTGGACTGTGCCAGGATCTCGCATAATATCACGCCGGGAACTACAGGAGCTCCGGGGAAATGCCCTTTCAGAAAAAATGCATCCTCCGGGATTTTATAAAAGCCGTGTGCCGTATCGTCCTCCCGGATCACTTCGTCCAGAAGAAGCATATTGTCACGATGCGGCAAAATCTTTTTGATCTCTTCTTTGTTCATCTTTATTCACCGATCAGGAACAGTACTGTGCCATATTCCACGGTCTCTCCGTTTTTAACGCAGATCTCCTGGATCGTACCATCCTGTTCCGCTGTTACTTCATTCATGAGTTTCATCGCTTCAATAATACAGAGAGTATCACCCTTTTTCACTTTATCGCCTTTTTTTACAAAAGGATCTGCGTTCTCTGCAGGCGCTTCGTAAAAGACACCCACCATCGGCGACAGTACTTCATCAAATCCGGCTTTCGCCTGTTTCTGCTCCGGTGCCGCGGCAGCAGTCTGTACGGCTACAGGCGCTTCTGCTACAAAAGTGCCCTGCGCGCCTCTTTCCAGCCGGATCTTCGTATCATTTTCAGAGATCTCCAGACCGGTCAGTTCCAGTTCCTTCATCAATCCAGCATATTTACGGATGATTTCTTCATTCATAATCGATACTCCTCGTTTCCTATTTCAGTTAGATGGCCATTCCGCCGTCCACACGGATCACATCACCTGTCACATAATCAGCTGTCACGAGAAAGGCTACAGCTCCGGCGATGTCTTCCGGCGTACCTGCTCTTTTCAGGGGGATCGCGTTCAGGATATCCTGATTGGTCTGTGCAAGGTCTTTCGTCATATCCGTAGCAATAAAACCGGGAGCGATCGCATTGCATGTGATCCCTTTTGATGCCAGCTCCCTTGCGGTCGTTTTCGTCAGACCGATCACGCCGGCTTTGGAAGCAGAATAATTGATCTGTCCCGGATTTCCCATAATACCGGAAACGGAACTGATATTGATGATCCTACCGTATTTTCCTCGGATCATAAGCGGGCAGACATGACGGATCAAATTGAAAGAGCCCTTCAGATTTGTATCGATCACTTCATCAAAAGCAGCTTCTTTCATTGTGGCGATCAGACCGTCCCTTGTGATCCCGGCATTATTTACCAGGATCCCGATATTTCCCAGGTCATTTTTGATGGCTGCCACCGTTTCTTTTGTCTGCTCAAAGTCAGCGACGTTGCATTTATACGCCATTGCTTTAACGCCATAAGAATCTGAGCATTCTTTACAGACTTTTTGAGCCAGTTCATCGCTTCCTGCATAGATCACGGCGATATCAGCTCCCATGGAAGCCAGTTTTTTAGCAACGGCAGCGCCGATCCCTCTGGAGCCGCCGGTTATGATAGCAGTATGTCCTTTTAACATAATCAACCTCTTTATAATGACTGGATCAGAAGATCCAGGTCCTCGGGAACAGAAACATTAAACAGGCGCACATCCGGGTCGATCCTTTTGATCAGACCTGTCAGAGTCTTACCGGGCCCCAGTTCCACAAACGTATCTGCGCCATCCGCGATCATATGACGGACGATCATTTCCCATTTCACGGGATTGTCGATCTGTGAAGTCAGAGTCTGTATGACATCCGTTGTATACGGAAGTCCTGTATAATTGGAATAGACTGTGACGGACGGTTCGTGAAATGCCGGAAGTACAGAAAGAACCTCTCTGAATCCTTCCGCTGCTTTTGACATATAGGGAGAATGAAAAGCGCCATTCACCTTCAGAACTTTCGCACGGCCACCTGCCTCTTTTACTTTTTCCGCGAAAGCAAGCATTTCCTGTGCGTCACCTGAAACAGATCTCTGTCCCGGACAATTGAAATTCACCGGATAGACATGTTCAAATCCAGCGCACAGTTCTTCGATCTTTTCGTTTGTCAGTTTTATCACGGCAGCCATGGATGTATCGTGGTCCAATGCAGCCTGCTGCATCAGTTCCGCTCTGTTCCTGACTGCATTAAGTCCCGTTTCAAGATCCATTACGCCGGCATATGTCAGTGCGGACAGTTCACCAAGGGAAAAACCTGCAGTCATATCTGCTTTGATCCCTTTTTCTGCAACAGCAGCTGCAATTGCCATTTCTACGGTATACAGGCAGGGCTGTGTATTTTTAGTTTCCTGAAGTTCCTCTTCGGTTCCTTCAAAACACTGAACAGATGTCCCGGGCCTTACCTCATCAGCAGCCCTGAATACATCAGCAGCTGCTTCAGATGTTTCGTAGAAAGCCTTTCCCATACCGGGTGCCTGAGCACCCTGTCCTGCAAATACGAACGCTATTTTACCCATTTTGATGCCCCCAGCAGGATCGGTTCTGCTTCTTCTACTACTTCACGGATGATCTCAGCCGCCGGCTGTTCTTTATTGACCATGGCAGCAATCTGGCCGGAAAGGAAAGTTCCTTCCTTCAGGTTGCCGTCAACTACCGCTTTGCGAAGCGTTCCGACGCCCATTTCCTCCAGTACCTCATCCGGTGTGTCGCTGTATTCAAGCTTGGAATAATCTCTCGCAAACTGCGTCCTGAGGCTTCTTACAGGATGACCGAGCCGTTTCCCGGTAACCATCGTACAAAGATCTGTCGCTTTCAGGATCTTTTCTTTATAGACCGGATGGATCGTACATTCGTAAGCGCTCAAAAATCTGGTGCCCATCTGTACACCGCAGGCTCCGAGCATCAAAGCAGCTGCAAATCCTCTGCCGTCCGCGATACCACCTGCTGCAAGGACCGGGAGATCCGTTGCGTCGACGATCTGGGGAACTAAGACCATAGTGGTAAGTTCTCCGACATGTCCGCCGCTTTCTCCGCCTTCCGCGATCAGTGCTGTAGCGCCGACACGGGTCATCAGCTTCGCCATAGCCACAGAAGCGACCACAGGGATAACCTTGATCCCGGCTGCATGAAAACTTTCCATATATTTGGCCGGATTGCCTGCACCTGTTGTTACTACCTGAACTTTTTCTTCACAGACAAGCTGCGCAACATCATCTGCAAAAGGACTTTGCAGCATGATGTTTACGCCAAAAGGTTTATCGGTAAGAGACTTTGCGATCCTGATCTGCTCTTTCAGCAGATCTGCAGGCATATTGCCTCCCGCAATGATCCCGAGACCGCCGCCGTTGGAAACTGCAGCTGCAAGCTTTCCGTCGGCGATCCATGCCATGCCCCCCTGAAAGACAGGGTATTCGATACCTAAAATATCGCAAATAACTGATTTGATCATCTTTTTTTCTCCTGTTGAAAGCCGCAAACACAAGAGTGAAATTGCTCTCACTCTTGTTGTTACGGACCTTTATACATGATCAGCGAAAAATATTGCCTGAAAGTGGTTCTTACTTTCCGATCTTTTTCTCGATGAAGTCACACAATTCGCCAACTGTTGAAACCTTCTCGTCCAGTTCGATCTCAGCACCGAGCTTATCTTCCAGATCCATAAGCATCTCAACAGTATCAAGGGAATCAATTCCCAGATCGGAAAACAGTGTTTCGCGTTTGATCTCGGAAACATCAATTTCATTTCTTTCAGCAATAAGCTCAGCAATTGTTTCAAATACCATAACCAACCTCCTGAATTAACTGTATATTATATGACTGAATCATAATATTCAGGCATATTTGTGATAGTGTAAAACATCCAAATTATTATGTCAACCGGACTGCAGTTCAGTCCTCCGGCTGCATTTCTTCCTCTTCGACCCTTCTTCCGCAGGAAGTGCAGAATCTGGAGCCCGGGATGATCACTGCACCGCATTCAGGACAGTATCTTTTTTCCGGCCTGACCGTTTCTTCTCCTTCTTCCTGTTCTTCCATACGGATCGCTTCCGCACCGCAGTCAGGACAGAATTTTGCTCCGTTCGGAATATCGCTGCCGCAGTTTTCACATTTTGTGATCCCCTGCAATTCTTTGATCGAATCCTGATATCCTCTGATCCTTTCCTGGGATTCCTTTACACCGATAATAAAATCAGTAAAGTCTTCTTCATTGGCTTCACTGCGCAGATCAAAATATTTTCTTCCAAGCTGCTCAAATAATTTTGACATTGCTCTTTCTTCATCCGAGATCATACGGCTGAATTTAGCAACGTTGGCAACATCTTTTCCTTTTTGGATCGTTGACTGACTGAAGTCAGAGATTCCTTTTCCGAGATTTTCTAAAAAACCCATATTTGGCCTCCTTTTCCGGATCCGTATCTGTTCGGATCCTATTCCTTCATGTGTTAAAAAGTATACACGTTCGGACATTCCTTAGCAAGTGAATCTTCCGTGAACAAAGAACACATGCCCTCATCATCAGATCAGTCAGTAATATCCAGATCTGTTGTAATAACACATTTATAGCCTGGAAAATGGACCTTCATCTCTTCATAAAGTATTTTCACAGCATCTTTGGGATCGATGTCAAAGCTGACAACCACATCATAGCGAATGGTCTTTTCTTCTGTATCCACATAAAAACCATGCAGCTGCAATGCCCAGTCATAGGAAAGAACAATATTCTGTACCTTATTGCGGATCTTAGCTGCCTCATCGTCCGTAGTATTATAGGAATAGACGCCTATGCCGGTGAGGATCACTCCGGTTTTCAGATAAACGTTCTGCTGGATCTTTCGGGTCAGCAGATCCAGCTCGGAAACCCGCATGACATCCGGGACCTCGATATGAACAGAAGCATATTCTCTGTTAGGACCGTAGTTGTTGAGGAAAAGGTCATAAGCACCACGCACTTCCGGTTCTTCATTAATAATATTTTTAATCTCTTTGGTCATTTCCGGATCAGCCCTGTGTCCAAGAATATCATCCAGTGTTTCTTTCATCATTTCCAGACCGGATTTAATAATAAAGGCAGAGATCACCAGACCGACATATGCTTCCAGGGAAATATGAAACACCATATACAAAATGGCACATACAAGGACCGAGAAAGACAGAATAGCGTCAAACAGAGCATCGGATCCGGATGCTTTCAAAGCAGTGGAACGTACTTTCTCTCCCTGTTTTTTTACAAAAATACCGAGCACGATCTTTACTGCAACGGCAACCGCAATTATGACCAGAGAGATAATGGTATAATCAGGAGTCTGAGGATTAAAAATATTTTTGACTGATTCAACGGCAGATGTGATACCGGCATATAATACGATCGCCGCTACGATCAAGGCACTCAGGTATTCCACTCTTCCATGACCCAGAGGATGCTTGCGGTCCGGCTTTCTGTTGGCCAGTTTTGTTCCGATGATCGTGATCACAGAAGATAAGGCATCCGAAAGGTTGTTGACTGAATCCAGAATGACCGCAATGGAATTGGACAGGATACCGACAGCTGCTTTAAACGCCGCCAGAAACACGTTGGCTAAAATTCCAATAATACTGGTCCTTACTACGACTTTATCTCTGTTTTCCATGTCAGTACCCATTTTTATGTTCTCCGTTTCATGCAGTATTTGTTGAGACAGACCGAAGCCGATTATACCAGTGAATAATTCTTTTCACAAGAACTTGCAACCGTGTTTTGATTTTGTTATAATCTGCGAAACGCGGATGTGGCGGAATGGCAGACGCATCAGACTCAAAATCTGACGATGGTAACATCGTGTGGGTTCAAGTCCCACCATCCGCATAAGAACGGCATGTCATTTACGGCATGCCGTTCTGTTTTTTTATGGATGAGCGATATTGCCGGCGGAACGTACAAGAGTACCGTCATAATACAGTTCCCCTTCTTCTCCCCTGGTGTAATGCCTGAGAAAATCAAAATAAATAGGCACTTCCTCTTTCGGATAGGAATGTTCTTTCTCATCTACAATGATCCACTGACACACAGGAATCATGTTTCTGCTTTGATATGTATAGATCCTGAATTTCCCCTTTTTTTCATATTGATAATCATCCTGTTTAAATCCGTAAAACCTTCTCCAGAATTCCAAATGCCTGATGGCAGGAACATCACTGATCTCTGCAGTATTATCAAAATATTCCAGATAAGGATCGTCCTCACCATAAGAAAACAGAATTGCTGATTCCTTAATCTTCTCCGGATCCATAGGACCGGCATATTCTTCATCAAAATAGACCGGTGCGCTGAGAGCTGCGGCAGCAAAAAGATCCGAACAGCGGATCACCAGATTCTGTGCCATACCGGCACCGTTAGAATAGCCTGTAACATAGATCCGCGACGGATCCACAGGAAACTTGCTGCACACAGTTTCCACCAGGTACCGTATAAAACTGATCTCTTCCGGTATATTCTGCCAGTAATGCTGATATCCATTCCTGTATAACGAGGAAGGATACAGGATAATGCTATGCATAGCGGCAGCATTTTCATGCCAACCGGAACGGAAGATCATATCTTCTCCATTTCCGCCGCTTCCATGAAGACACAATATCAGACTGTAAGGCTGGATTTCTTTTATTCTTTGAAACGGAACATAGATCCAGCAGTCTCTTTGCTGTCCCTGGTATTCAAACCGATTATAGGAGAAACCGGGATCATGGATCTCCATGATCTCACCTCCTGTGAGCGGATCCCGGAAACATACACTGTCAGCTGTAACAGACGAAATAAAGTTCCTGGCGATCGTTCCGGATACGGTATGAATTCTGTACTCTTCCTCTCTGCTGAAGATCACGATACCCATTCTGCTGTTGTCAGGATCGATACCGTCTGCTGAAGAAGCAGCCGGAAGAAACAGTTCATCCGCAAAGCGGGATTTCCAGCTCTGCAGACTGCTTCCTGTAATCTTGTTCCTTTCTTTCCAGAAAGCCAGATTTTTTGTGTTTGCAGATGTTTTTCCGGTATTAATGATCCATACACTTAGCGCTGTGTCCTCTCCTTTTGAACTTTCTTCCATGATCTGTGCCTGAATCCCGTTTCCCCCCAATGTTACCAGCCCGTCGTACCTTGCTGTATGTCCGGCTGCTTCTGTCGCTGCAAAATCTGCAGCTTCATCATAACCAATCAGGAACACATTCTGATAATCTCCTGAACCGGCAATACAATCATACACATCTTCATAATAAGAAATACCGGAAGGCTCTTCCCAGAGTGCAGATAAAAGAGCAATATCAAATCTGTCCATCTGAGCAAACAGAGACCACTCTGTCTGTTCCATAAATTCCTCCGGAGCCTCTTCCGTGGGGATCAGGATGAAACAGATAGCAGAAACAGATTCCTGGTTTTCATAAAGGGAAAAAGAATTCCCGGATATAGTCTGCGTTTTTATTCCACTGATCTGTTCTGACGGAGCGGGAATAACAGGAGGCTGTGCATAACACGGGACAAAAGACGAACATGCCATTAAAACAAGAATAATGATCAAAGAACAAAAAAGTATCGTTTTGGATTTCATAAATAGTATTGTTTTTGGTATCGATGGAGAGATGGCCAAATCCTGCGCTGATCGTTTATCATGGACTTGAAGATTTTTATCTCTGACAGTATAATATCTCAAATTATATAGTAAAAGAACTACTCTGACAACCAGGAGGTACTGATGAAAGCATATACGGAACTGTCGCGGGCAGAACTTCAGGAAGAATTTGAAAAAATGACCCTCGAATACAAACGTTATCAGGCCATGGACCTGAATCTGAATATGTCCAGGGGAAAACCGTGTCGTGAACAGCTCGATCTTTCCATGGGATTAATGGACGCCCTTAATTCAGAAGCAGACCTCTCCTGTGAGGATGGCACAGACTGCCGTAATTACGGAGTTCTTGACGGTATTTCGGAAGTCAAGGAACTGATGGGCGATATGATGGAAAACAATCCATCCAACCTTATCATTTACGGCAATTCCTCTCTGAACATCATGTATGATACAGTGTCCAGAGCCATGACCCACGGTATCATGGGCAATACGCCATGGTGCAAACTTGATAAAGTGCAGTTTCTCTGCCCTGTCCCCGGATATGACAGACATTTCGGCATAACCGAATATTTCGGAATCAATATGATCCCTGTTCCCATGACGGAAACAGGACCCGATATGGATCTTGTGGAACGTCTGGTGGCAGAAGACGAAACGATCAAAGGTATCTGGTGCGTTCCCAAATACTCAAATCCCCAGGGTTATACCTATTCAGATGAAACGGTACGCCGTTTTGCAAGGCTGAAACCTGCCGCCAAAGATTTTCGGATCTTTTGGGATAACGCCTATACAATCCACCATCTTTATGATGACAAACAGGATCATCTGATCGAGATCCTGGCGGAATGCAAACGTGCCGGCAATCCTGACATGGTCTACAAATTTGCCTCTACTTCCAAGATCACATTTCCCGGAAGCGGTATCAGTGCTCTGGCCACTTCTCTGAACAACCTGGAAGATGTCCGTAAGCAGATGGTCCATCAGACGATCGGACATGACAAAGTAAATCAGTTAAGGCATGTCCGCTTCTTCGGTGACATCCATACGATGGTGGAACATATGAGGAAGCATGCTGATATTCTTCGTCCGAAATTTGAAGCAGTGGAAGACATTTTTGAGAAGAATCTGGGAGGACTCGGGATCGCGGAGTGGACGAAACCGTATGGCGGTTATTTTATCAGTTTTGACGGTATGCCCGGAACAGCAAAGAGGATCGTCGATAAAGCAAGAAAAGGAGGCGTTGTGCTGACCAGTGCCGGCGCTACCTGGCCTTACGGAAAGGATCCGCTTGACAGCAATATCCGGATCGCGCCGAGCTATCCTCCGATCGAGGACCTGAAGCTTGCAGCTGAACTGTTTACGGTATGTGTCAGATATATCAGTATTAAAAAGATCCTGGAGAACAGAGCGGAAGAAGAAGCGCAGCAATAAACTTCATCCAACCAAATGAAAAACACCCGCCGGACCTTATGATCCTGCGGGTGTTGTTTTTTCATTTCGCGTAGTTTGTTACTCTGGATTCCCGAATGATATTGACTTTGATCTGTCCCGGATATTCCAATTCATCTTCAATACGTTTGCATATATCCCGACCCATGATAACCATATCGGCATCACTGATCTTATCCGGTACAACCATTACTCTGACCTCACGGCCGGCCTGAATTGCGAAGGATTTATCCACGCCTTTGTATTCGTTGCAGATATCTTCTAATTGTTTAAGTCTGTTAGTGTAAGTGTCTAATGTTTCTCTTCTTGCTCCGGGTCTTGCTGCACTGATGGCATCGGCTGCCTGTACGATGCAGGCGATCAGAGACTCCGGTTCCACATCACCATGATGTGCCGCAACCGCATTGATCACAGTCGCGTTTTCTTTGTATTTCTTACAAAGATCCACACCGATCTGAATATGGGATCCTTCTATCTCGTGGTCGATCGCTTTTCCGATATCATGGAGCAGTCCTGCCCTCTTGGCAAGTCTTACGTCGCATCCCAGTTCTCCGGCAAGCAGTCCGGACAGTATTGCTACTTCAATGGAATGCTTCAGGGCGTTCTGCCCGTAACTTGTACGGTAACGCATCTTGCCCAACAGTTTGATCAGTTCCGGATGCAGGCTGTGCACACCAACTTCCAGTATGGCTGCTTCGCCTTCTTCCTTGATGATCTTGTCCACTTCTTTTTGAGCCTTCTCGACAGTCTCTTCGATCCTTGCCGGATGGATCCTTCCGTCGACGATCAGTTTTTCCAGGGCAATCCTTGCCACTTCTCGTCTTACGGGGTCAAATCCTGACAGGATCACTGCTTCCGGTGTATCATCTATGATCAGGTCAACACCGGTAATAGTCTCCAGGGCACGAATATTTCTGCCCTCTCTGCCAATGATGCGGCCTTTCATCTCATCATTCGGCAGCTGCACGACCGACACAGTCGATTCTGATACATGGTCCGCGGCAGAACGCTGAATAGCATTGACAATATACTCTTTCGCTTTATTGTCCGCTTCTTCCTTTGCTCTTGCCTCGAGTTCCTTGATCATCTTGGCAGTATCGATCTTAACATCTTCTTCTACACTCTTAAACAATAACTCTTTGGCCTGCTCGGAGGTGAGACCAGATATCCTTTCCAGTTCCTTTATACGCTGTTCGTTAACATTTCTGAGTTCTTCTCGCTCTTTATCCAGAGCCGCTTCTTTCTGAGTCAGAGTAGTCTGCAGTTTGTCCAGCTTATCGCTCTTTTTATCTACAGATTCCTCTTTCTGAAGAACTCTTTTCTCGTACTTCTGTAATTCATTGCGTCTGTCTCTTGTTTCTTTTTCCAGTTCATTTTTCGCTTTGATCGATTCTTCCTTGATTTCCAGGGAAGCTTCTTTTTTCTTGCTCTCCGCGGTCTTTAAGGCATCGTCTATGATCGTTCTTGCTCTATCTTCAGCACTGCCTACTTTTTCGTTGTAGTCTTTGATCGTCCTGTTTTTGGAAATAGACCAGAAAATGACAGCTCCTATGCAGAATGTAATTACAGCTATGACAATAGCTAACCAAATCGGCATACGAGGAGTACCTCCTTATTAAGTTTTCATTGTACAAATTACAACTAAGTATTGTATATGTCTTTGTGCAAAATGTCAAACAAAAAAACAACAACAAAAACAATAACGTAAAAATAGCATAAAGAACGATAATAAACGATTCCCCTCCAAAACGCATTCGCTGATTGTTTTGAAGGGGAATGTTTATCATCGTTCTATTTTACTTTTGTTTATTGTTTATTGTTGTTGTCTTTCTGGATGACGTCGTGGGCGCCGCCCTCGACGATGCTTGTAGCGGAAACGAGGGTCAGTTTGGCTTTCTTCTGGAGTTCCGGGATCGATAAAGCGCCGCAGTTGCACATGGTGGAACGCACCTTGTTCAGGGAAAGGGCTACATTATCCTTTAAAGATCCTGCATACGGCACGTAGGAATCGACTCCCTCCACAAAGGACAGACGCGCATCGCCTCCCAGATCATACCTCTGCCAGTTTCTGGCCCGGGCTGAACCTTCTCCCCAGTACTCTTTATAATAAGTTCCGTTCAGGCTGATCTTGTTGGATGGGCTTTCATCAAAGCGGGCGAAATATCTTCCCAGCATCATGAAATCCGCTCCCATTGCCAGCGCAAGAGTCATATGATGATCATAGACAATACCGCCGTCCGAACAGATGGGAACATATATGCCTGTTTCTTCAAAGTAGCGGTTTCTTTCCGCGCTGACTTCGATCAGGGCACTTGCCTGCCCTCTTCCGATCCCCTTCGTTTCCCTTGTGATGCAGATAGAACCGCCTCCGATTCCTACTTTGACAAAATCAGCGCCGCAGTCTGCCAGGAAACGGAATCCCTCCGCATCCACCACATTACCGGCGCCTACTTTGACAGAATCGCCATAGTTTTCCCGGATCCATTCCAGGGTCAGTTTCTGCCATTCCGAAAAGCCTTCGGAGGAATCGATGCAAAGAACATCTGCTCCGGCTTCGATCAATGCCGGAACGCGTTCTTTATAATCCCTTGTATTGATACCGGCACCGACAACGTAACGTTTCTGGCTGTCCAGCAGTTCATTGGGGTTTTGTTTGTGGGTATCGTAGTCTTTGCGGAATACCATATAGCACAGTCTGCCATCATTATCAACGATGGGCAGAGAGTTCAGCTTATGATCCCAGATGATATCGTTTGCTTCTTTCAGAGTCGTGCTTTCCGGCGCGGTGACCAGCTTTTCCAGCGGCGTCATGAACTCCTTCACCTTCAGATCCGTACTCATACGGCTGATCCGGTAATCCCTTCCGGTTACAATGCCGAGCAGTTTCCCATCTGAGGTACCGTCCTGTGTGATCGCGATCGTGGAATGACCGGTCCTTCTGGTCAGAGCGATAACATCTGCAAGGGTATTTTCCGGTGTCAGATTGGAATCGCTTTCCACAAATCCGGCTCTATGATCTTTTGCCCTCTTGACCATAGCAGCTTCATCTTCCACAGACTGTGATCCGTAAATAAAGGAAACGCCGCCTTCTGTGGCGAGAGCGACTGCAAGCCGGTCTCCCGATACTGCCTGCATAATGGCAGAAACCAGGGGAATGTTCATTTTGATCGCCGGTTCTTCTCCTTTGCGGAATTTAACCAGCGGTGTCTGAAGCGAAACATTGGATGGGATACATTCACTGGAAGAATATCCTGGAATAAGCAAATATTCGTTAAATGTGCGTGACGGTTCATCAATATAGGTCGCCATAAGTTCCTCCCTAAAACTATAAATTTATGACTGTTTCTTCAGTGCTCCTGTCAGAACAGGAAGCAGCATGCCGCCGATCGCATTCCCGATGATGATCAGCCAGATATAACCGAATGCATGAAGAGAAACGATCCCGGAAGCCGCGAAATAGAACATATCCGCAATGGAGTGTTCAAATCCGCAGAGAATAAAAACGGGAATACAGAACACGATCCCTACGACCGTATGTTTATCCCTGTATATGCTCACTGCAAGATACATTAAGATCCCGCAGAAGATGCCTCGTATTAGCGCAGATGGGAAGGACTGTGCCAGTTTGGCTGTGCAGATCACCTCCGCTGCTTCCCTGACAGACGGCAGCGCCAGAGTGATCA
>R26__coassemble_1331_pt1 | contig 12538 bp, 9 predicted proteins | sample R26__metabat2_high_PE_046 | metagenome-assembled genome bin R26
CTCTGTGCTCCGATCGTCTGCCCGATGATCGCCGGCGCTGCCATTCCGATCCCGTAGCCCGGCATATAGCACAGGCTTTCCGCTGTTACCGCCAGGGAATTGGCTGCCACAGCCGTTGTCCCGAGCGGCGCGACGATGAGGGTTCCCACCACATAGGCGCTGCACATAAAGATCTGGTCCACCGATAAAGGGACCGCGATCTTCGCAGCTGTTTTAAGCACCTGTTTCTGCCATCTCCAGCTTCCGCTGTTTTTCCTCAGAGACAGTTTTTTATTTCTCACACATACGGCATACAGCATGATCAGGGCGATCACCGCTTCCGACAGCGCAGTTCCCAGCGCTGCGCCGGTCACTCCTAGCCCCGCCCCCGGGAGAGCGCATTCCTTTCCAAACAAAAGGATCGTTCTGGGAGGAAAGATCAGCAGCATGTTAAAAAGAACATCCAGCACGCAGACGGTGACCGAAAGGATACTCGGCGTTTTCATATCTCCGCTGCACTGCATCATCGACGCGGACAGGTGCCGCATCAGGATAAACGGGATCGAAGCAGAATAGATCAGAAAATACATGCCTGCGTCCTTCAGGATCGCTTCCTCTCCTCCCAGCCAGACAGGCAGTGAGGAACTGATGGACATTGCGATCACGCTGATCACGATCCCCATGCACAGCAGTACGCCCAACGCCTGCCGCAGGATCCCGGAGGCTTCTTTCGACCTGCCCGCACCCACCAGTTGTGCCACCTGTACCGAAAAGCCGGTGGACATTCCGATGCAGACGCTGCCGATCAGCCAGGTAGACGAAGTGACCAGGCCGATGGATGCCGTTGCCCTGGCCCCGAGACTTCCTACCATTCCCGCATCGATATACTGCATGGCTATGGAAGTCAGTTCCGCCAGGATCGCCGGCGTACTCATCCGCAGCACGGTACCGATCTGCTCGGCACGGGTGGCGTTCTTGTTATTCAGGATGGGTTCCAAGGCAGTGCTCATAACTTAAGGATAAAGCCTCCCGGAAAGGATCAGTTTTCGGAAGGAGCCTGCTCCTCTTCTGTAATATCCATACCGAAATATTTTTCGGAGATCTCTTTCAGTTTTCCTTCTTCCCGGAGCTCTCCCAAAGCTTTATTGATCGCCTGCTGAAGAGTTGCGGAGCCTTCTCCGTAAGGCATGATCATGCCGACTTTTTCCACATCTTCATCATAAGCGACAATCTTTACAGGCGCATCCGGCTGCTCTTTCATAAAATCGTTGATCGAAACTTCTGCGTTCAGGGTCGCATCCACACGGCCGGCCAGCAGTTCTTCGATCGTTCCGTCCAGGGATTCCACATCTTTTACCGTGGCGCCGTACTTTTCCGCGATCAGCTGATAGGTACTGTTTGCGGAGTTGCAGGTTGTTTTACCCTTCAGGTCTTCCATCTTCGTGATCTCTTCGTTATCATCGCGAACCACCAGCACGGTCCGGTTAAAGGCGTAAAAATCACTGTAATAATATGCCTGGGCTCTTTCTTCCGTATAGCCTACGCCATTTGCCATGATATCATACCGTCCGGACTGCACTCCTGCCAGAAGGCCGTCCCATTCGCCCGTGACATATTCCGGGGTAACGCCGAGTTTTTCGGCAACGGCGCCGGAAACTTCCACTTCAAATCCGATCAGGTTCCCGTCTTCATCTTCGAAAGTCCAGGGAGCCCAGTTTCCTTCCATAGCAATGGTAATGGAACCCTTCTGCTGTATCTTCGCCAGCAGGTCTTCTTCCGCGCCTGCCGCAAACGCTGTGCCTGCCATAGCTGTTGCCATGACTGCGGTCAATAATACGATCAGTATTCTTTTTCTCATGATGTCTTTCTCCTCGTTGATAGTTTTTTATTTCAGCTGTCCCGACGGATCCTTCGGATAAACTCCCGGGTCCTTTCTTCTCTCGGATGTTCAAAAAACTCCCGGGAGGAGTTTTCCTCCAGGATGATCCCGTCGGACATAAAGATGATCTTGTTGGAAACATGTTCCGCAAAATTCATTTCGTGAGTCACCACCAGCATGGTCATTCCCTCTTTGGCCAGGGCTTTCATGACCTCCAGCACTTCCCCGATCAGTTCCGGGTCCAGGGCGGAGGTAGGCTCGTCAAAATAAATGATCTCCGGGTCTGTTGCCAGGGCCCTGGCGATCGCGACCCTCTGCTGCTGTCCGCCGGAGAGCTGGACCGGAAAACTTCCGGCCAGGTCCTTAAGGCCTACCTTATCCAAAAGGACCAGGCCCTTTTCCCGTGCTTCCTCCTTCGGCATTTTTCTGGCGGAAGTAAGGCCAAGGGTCACATTTCCCAATGCTGTTTTGTTGGCGAACAAGTTGTAATTCTGAAATACAAAAGCGGTCTTTTTCCGGATCTGTGCGATCTGGTTTTTCCTGATATGGCCCAGGTCATATTCGGTCCCGTCAAAGACCATGGTTCCGGAATCCGCTTTCTCCAGGAAATTCATGCACCTTAACAGGGTTGTCTTTCCGCTGCCGCTGGGTCCTAAGATCGCGGCCACGTCCCCTTTTTCCACGGACAGGCTGATATCCTTCAGCACTTTCACATTTCCATAACTTTTATTAAGGTTTCGGATCTGAAGCATACTCATCGGGCAGCCTCCCCGGGCAGGGCCTCCTGAGCCGCTGCATTTTTCATCGTATATTTGCTGAGCCTCTTTTCCACTCTTCTCTGAAGCAGTGTCAGGATCGTGGAGAACATCAGGTAGACCAGAGCGACTTCCGCATACAGCCACATGGGCTCATAGGTCCTGCCTACGATCTTCTGAGCCGCCATGAACATATCGGCTACTGTGATCTCCGCCACAAGGGATGTATCTTTCAGCATGCTGATCAGGGAGTTGGACAGCGGCGGGAAGGCAGTCCTTAAAGCCTGCGGGATCACCACATGCCACATGATCTGGAAATAACTCATGCCGACACAATAGCCTGCCTCCAGCTGTCCCGGCGGGACCGCTTCAAAAGCAGAACGCATGGTCTCGGAGCAGTAGGCTCCTTCATTGAGGGCAAATACCATGATCGCACAGGGAAAGGCGTCCATCACGATGCCCACTTTGGGAAGACCATAGTAAGCCAGAAAGAGCTGCACCAATAATGGCGTTCCCCGGAAAATCCAGATATACAGCCTGGCAATTTGGCTCAGGACCGGGATTTTCGCATACTGGATCATGGCCATGATCATGGCGATGATCATAGCCAGTGAAATACCGATGATCGTCAGAGGGATCGTCACCTGGATGCTGGCAAGCAGGATCTTGCCGAAACCTTCTGTCAGGATCCCCCAGATACGTTCTGTCATATCAGAAGCTTCCTCTCCCGTTGTTTACAGCATCTTCTTCCGTCAGCTGCTGGACAACATCCCAATGTTCCGCCAGCTTACCGTCCTGGATCCGGTACATATCCACCACTTTTGCGGCATGACCGCCCTTGAAGCTGCATTTGAAAAAGACAGCTACCGTGTTGTCATCGGATTCAAAGATCTTTTTGACATCCATGTAGGGATCCAGCTGGAAGAACCCTTCCGCAAATTTCCGGAATCCTTCTTTGCCGTCCTGAGCCTCTACACTGTGCTGCATATAATCATCCCGCATATACTCGTCCAGTTTGGAAAGATCATGGGCGTTGAATACTTCGTCGATAAACTTCAGTATCAGTTCTTTGTTTGTCATCACATTGCCTCCTGTTATAAACAACTGCATAATGGGCATTTTTCCAAGCCATTATAAGTGATTCGGGTGTATTATTCAATACAGCATCTTTCCGGAACGGTTTACGTTTCCGGTGCGGTTGTGTTATGATGGCTCCGGAAAACAGGAGGTAAAGTCTATGGCATCCGGAGAACGCAGAGGCGACAATCAGAAACTGAAAATGCTGTACCTGGCAAAGATCTTTATGGAGGAAACAGATGATCTGCATGCGCTTACCATGCCGGAGATCATCCGAAAACTGGAAGCTTACGGGGTAAACGCCGACCGCAAGACTTTATATCAGGATTTCGATGAGCTGCGCAAATTCGGGATGGACATTATCGCATCCCAGGAGGGACGAAGCTATCTGTATTCTTTAGGTGCAAGGGAATTTGAACTGCCGGAGCTGAAGCTCCTGGTGGACTCCGTGCAGTCAGCCAAATTTATCACTGACAAGAAATCCCTGCAGCTTATCAAAAAGCTGGAATCCCTGGTAAGCCGCCACGATGCGAAAAAACTCCACCGGCAGGTAGTGATCGCAGGCAGGATCAAGACCATGAACGAAAGCATCTATTATAATGTGGACAAGCTTCATGAAGCGATCAACGCCGGCTGTCAGATCCGGTTTCAATATTTCCGCTGGAATGTCAAAAAGGAAATGGAACTCCGCAAAAACGGAGAATGGTACCAGGCCAGCCCCTGGGCACTTATGTGGGATGATGAAAACTACTATCTGGTCGCATACGATGCAGAAGATGGAAAGATCAAGCATTTCAGGGTGGATAAGATGCTGAAGATCTCAGTCACGGATAAGCCCAGGGAAGGACTGGCACAGTTCCGGGAATTCAATATGCCCCGTTATTCCAAGAGCCTGTTCGGTATGTTCGGAGGAAAGGAAACCGACGTTACCCTGGAAGCTTCCAACGACATGGCAGGGATCCTGATCGACCGTTTTGGAAAAGACATTTTCCTTATTCCGAAAGATAAAGACCATTTCCGCACCACCGTAACAGTGGCCGTCAGCAGCCAGTTTCTGGGCTGGATCTTTGCTCTGGGGAGCGGCATCCGGATCGTCTCACCGGAATCCGTGGTGGAACAGATGAAGGAAGAAGCGAGGAGGCTGGCAGATCAGTATCTATAATGCAGCTTTTTCTTTTTTCTTTCGGAAAAATGTACTGCAGGCCAGCGCCGCCAGCCCGGCAATGCACACCCCGTAGATCACAAAATTCAGAGCAGAAGATGAAACCAGCAGGCTCTTCTGATACCAGAAACAGTTTACGATCCCCAGTCCCAGAATAAAGAGCGTGATGATCAGGTTCGGAACATTTCTCCGTCTTATAAGGCCCCGCAGCGCCAGCAGGAACAGCACGAGCATGGTAAGAGCAGCACAGACTTCCCTGGTCTTTCCGATCGTAAACATATTATAGGTAAAGAACTGCGTCAGCAGAAGGAATCCCGCTGCCGCCAGCAAATGAGGCGCGATGACATACCAGGAAGAAAACGGCTTGTGCCCTCTTCTCCTTCGGATAAAGTGTACGATAAAAATGATCAGGCAGATAAACAAAAGGCCAAGCACTGCCAGAAGCGAATAAAACAGGAGCTGGAAGAGCCCTTCCAGGGTAATATGATCCTCCGCCCCGCTTTCCGTACTCATGACCATGGTCGGAGAGTATTCAAATTCCAGTTCCGAATCATTATAGATACTTCCTTCCAATACCGTCAGTCCTGTCAGGTCAGTAATACCTTCTGCCTGAAGCTCATAATCACCCGCTGTCACAGTCTGGATAAACATGGTGTCTGAAGAGCCATACGTTTTGTACGGCGTGCCGATCACATCATAATAAAGCAGGTTGTCCACGCGATCCGAATGGATCCGGATGCTGTATGCGCCGTCCGCCGGAATACTGACAATGGTCTCCCTGCCGTTTCTTGTAATAAAGACTCCCTGCAGAAGCTGGTTCAGCAGCTCGTCAAAATCCATGGATTCATCAAAGACCAGATCCTGTTCCGGATAAATATACTCCCCTTTCCTGTTCATTCCGTTCATAAAGAAATCGCCCTTCCAGACCTCTATATCCACGTTCCCGAAAAAGGCAATCCTTCTGGTCATATCCGGACCGGCAAATACATCCTCGTCCGTATTATCCGAAAAAGCCCAGATGATATAGGTATAGGGCATATGCTCCCGCAGGACATTTTCCGCGATTTTCTGATCCAGATCCCAGTACCCGTTTTTGATCTGGTTCTGCTCTTCCTTCAGATGCTGGGACATGATGTAGGTCATATAATCTATGAAGATCGCGCTGCTGTATTCCTGTCTGCTGTCCAGATCCTCCATCTGGCTGACTGCCTGTATGAGGATAAGGCCCATCGTTTCTGCATTCGGTTCTGTCCACAGTTCCATGATCGAATCCTGTAACGATTCTGCATACTCCTTGCTGGTGGGAAACATCTCACTGAGAAACTCCAGCAGCAGGTGGATCTGATAGTTGACCTCAGGGTTATAGCGCAAGCCCTTTCCGATCAGTTCTTCGGCAGCATCCAATGCGTTCATGTTCAGGATAAGATAGCGGCTGTCCATTTCCTGGGCAGGCGTATACAGATCCTGTCCGTAACGCTCATATCCCCAGTACTGCGTGGGGATCTGGGTAACAGGATCATATTTTCCGCAGATATTAAAGATCCCTGTGTAGGAATGGGGATCCGGCGTTCTTGTGGTACGGGGAACGCCGTAAAGATATGCATAAACATCCTCGAAGATCCCGGAATCGATCATATCTGCCGCTGTGATATTGGATACCGCCGCAGCGCGGGAAAAGCCGGTGATCCACAGTTTGATCTTCCCTGTGATTCCGTTCTCCTGAATATAACTTTCGATCTGCTCTTCCATGACCCGGGCTGCATTGTTGAATCCCACATGGCGTTCTTCGTCTCCGACTTCCAGGTTGCCTGCCCATTCTTTCTTATATCCCTGTCCGCAGGCTGCTGCGGCGATCAGGGTGAAATCATCGATCTTTCGGCTTCCGATCACTCCAGAAAGAGTATCTTTCGAAGTATCCTGATCGTAGCCGAAGGGATGGATCTTCGAAAAACCTGCCCCCGACAGATAGGTTTCATACTGATCCTCCAGATCCTGCCCGTTATTCCGGAATGCCGATACCATCAGGCCCAGCGACGCCTTGGCAAGTTCCCTGGAAAATTCATCCGACGGCTGCCGGAAATAATCGTCCGTATACGGAAACTCCCAGTTCAGGACTGCATGGGTGACTGCATTGATATGGGGAACCATGATCCGGATCACTTCCTCAGAAGTGTCCTTTTCTTCTGTTATGATATCATCCCCGGGAACTCCTGTTTCTTCCGCCGCCGTATTCTCCACTGCTGCCTCAGCGGCATATCCGGGGACGGCTGCCGCACCGGTCAGAAGGGTCAGTATAAAAAAGATCATCAGGATAGCTTTAATTGTTTTTTTCATTTTATCGATTTCTTCCTTGAGTTAGATTGCTCCCGCCGGCATTTTTCCGTGAAAATTGCCGCAGAAGATCATATTATCTAAAACTGTACCCAAAACCGCGGAAAAACGCAACAGCGAAAAACAGTTGAAGATTTGAATCGCAACTGGTAAAATCAGCCCGGTTTATAAGAAATTGATTTAGAAAAAGAAATATTAAAAAAGGAGGAATCAATTATGGCCAATACAGCAGTACAGCAGCCCGAGAAAAAGGGTTTCTCCCTTACCCTGGCAAACCCGGTTATCCGGAAACTTGAAAAGAACGGTGAATTCGGAGCAGATCAAACAGCCACCTACGGAGGCATTGTCGGAAAAACGGTCTTTTTCCTGATCGTTACGGTGATCGGCGTCCTTCTGTGCTTTATCCTGCACAACATTCTGACAGGAAGCGGTGCGGCAAACCTGATCCATGTAGAAGATACGAAAAACGGAATTTATGATCTGACCATGTCTGTAGGTGAAGCGGTGATCGCAGGAGTTGCTCTCCTGGTCTCCCTTATTACGCCCTTCCTGGCATGGTTCATCCGCCCGACGATTCCAGTTACAGGCACTTTATACAGTCTTGCCCAGGGTCTTCTGATCGGATATATCACAGTAGCTCTTGTACCGGAATACAGATTCATTTCCCTTCTGGCCATGATCATCACCATTGCTCTGGTGGCAGTCATGCTTTTCATCTATGCCAAAAAGATCATCACAGTGACTGCCCGGTTCCGTGGGATCATCACGGGGATCTTCGCCGGGATCGTACTGTCCGGTATCGTATATTTTCTCCTGAACCTGATCCCGGCTGTCCGGAATTCCACACTGTTCTCCGGCATTAACACGGCTATGCAGAATCCGGCGCTCAGCATTATCATTGGTATCGTGTTCGTGATCCTGGCATCCCTTTTCATGCTGGCAGATTTTGACACCATTCAGCGCTGCGTGGAAAACCAGGTCGACAAGAAATACGAATGGATGGCAGCATGGGGCCTTGCCTACACGATCCTTTACATTTACTTCAAGATCCTGCGGATCCTGATCATGATCTTCGGCAACGGCAGGCGGTCGAAATAAACCTTTATTGGATGCTGACACCACAAAAATACAGTAATTTATAAAATTACCGTCCAAATTTCTTCACAATCTGAAGATTTTTGGACGGTAAATTTTGTATTTCCCAGTGTTTTTGAATTGGAGCCTCCAAACAGGCATGTGATTGGTCTCAGGTACCCGGAGCTCTGTATGTCCAGTTCAGGGATACCCAGCCCCCGACGCCGTTATAAACGGTATATCCCCAGGGACGTCCGTCAAAGCTGTTGATCATCGTCTGGGTGATAGAAAGCTGCGTACCGTTCGGAATATAACTGACCAGTTCTGCATATTCCGTTCCCGGCCCTGTTCGCAGGCTGAGATTGGCAGCATTGGTGACGGAAACATTGTACTTCACATCGCCGGCGCCTTCTACTTCCGTGACCTTCGTATGATTCATGGGGATCCAGCCCAGATGGTTGTCATACTGCACTTCTCCCCACACCAGGCCGTCTTCGCTGTTATCCAGCGTCCGATCCGCATACAGGGAAACGCCGTTCGGAACCTGGCCAATCCTCTGTGTGGCCAGACCAGGCCCTTCCATAAAGCAGGTTTCTCCATTCTCCGATCCAACCACAGCATAGTACTGGTTGTCCGTCATATATACGTCCTTCGCCTGCTGATAGGTCATGGAACTGTCCCTGTAAGCCCAGTTCAGGGATACCCAGCCCTGTACTCCGTTATAGGTGGTCCTTCCCCAGGGACGGGCGTCATAGTTATTGACAACGGTACGGTCGATCCGCAGGTTCTGCCCGCAGGCCGGTTTTCCCAGAACGGCAAATTCTGCGCCAGGCCCCTGCCGCAGAGGCAGATAATCCTCTGCTGCGACCCGCACATCATAGCAGGCAATGGAAGCCCCCTGTATGTCCGATACAGCGGCTGTCCGGATCTCGATCCAACCGGAGATTCCGTTATAAATACACTGGCCCCAGACAAGCCCGTCTTTCGCATTTCGCGACAATGCCGTAACCGTAAGTTCCGTGCCGTTACTGATTCTATGCATCTCAACATATGTCAGGCCGGGACCCGTCCGGAAGCTGCAGCCGCCGTCGTCAGAGGCGACGACAACGCTCATAATATGATTATAATAGATCTCTGCCGCATGGCTGACAAATGCACAGCCCGGCCAGGCGGTCATCAGCAAGGCAAGCAGCATGATCAAGATCCTGACGGATACCTTTTTCTTTCTCATGACCGGTTCTCCTTCTCCTGCAGTTCTCTTTTTCACAGCATAATAAAAATGATTCCATTTTACAAGATTCCCCTGATTAAGTATGATAGTTCCATAAAACAATCGTCACAGCACTGTAAATCTTTCCTAGGAGGTTGTTATGATCGAAAATGAAGTTCTGAAAAATATGAAAACCCGCTTCAGCTGCAGAAAATTCAAACCCGTTCCCGTCGAAAGGGAAAAACTGGAGGCGATCATCGATGCAGCGAAATATGCTGCCAACGGTCATCATATGGAAGCATGGCATTTTACCATCGTTACTTCTGAGGAGGCAAAGCAGGAACTACTTGAAGCAGTATGCCCGGAACCGGAAGAATTCAAAAAACTGGCTCCGAAAGGCGCAGCCTGGCCATTTCCGTCAGATTATTTCGGAGCCCCTGTTGTGATCATGGTTTCCTATGACCCCACGGCACCATGGGCAGATGCAGGAGCGTACCTGGCTGCCGGAAATATCATGAATGCCGCACACTCCTTAGGACTTTCCGCCTGTGCCCTGACCGTCTTTTCCAAAGATGTCTTCCGCACAGAAGAGACCATGGCAAACAGATCCAAGTTCATTCCGGAAGGCTATCAGCTGTATCTTTCCATGGTAGTCGGCTATCCGGAAGTGATCCCGACGAAGAAAACCCCGCGCCGGGAAAATGTGGAGACCTGGCTGTAACGACAGCAACAGTTATCTGAAATCCTTGCCATGTAACCAAATGAAGGCTGAGCATATTTTTTGAAACGCTGCTGCAACGAATGAAGAGGTATGAACGATTTTTAGCTACTTTTGGACTTCTAAATCGTTCATACCTCTCTATTTATTGCATTTTTCAGCTGAAAATCACGCATACCTCGTGATTCGTTACAGCGGCCCGTCGAAAATCACTCATAGCTTTAAAAACGTTACACTGTTTCCTTTATGATTTTTCTGCTGCTTCGATAGGTGATAAAGAAATAGATCCCATATATGAGCAGCAGGATCAGGATCGTGATCAACAGCGAGACGGTCTGGATCCCGGTCCCCATCTGTTCCAGGATCAGCTGAGAGAACCGCAGTCCGAAAATGGTGTGAATACCGGCCAGCACCAGAGGCATCAGGAACAGTACCATTTGCTGCCGCAGCAGCGAGCGGTCGATTTCTTTGTCCTCTGCCCCTATCTGCCGGAGCACATGATAACGACCTTTAGAGTCGATACTGTCGGACAATGCCTTCAGTGCCAGGATCGCGGCTCCGGAGATCAGAAATACGAACCCCAGATATAGTCCGAGGAAGGTGACAACCGCACCCAGGCTCACGCTGGTATCCCGGATATCGATCCTGGTATTATATCCTATTACAGTTGTGATCAGGCAATCCGCATTGACCTGTCGGGTCAATTCAATGATCTTTTCTTCTGTTTCCCGGCGGGCTGTATCATCCTGTGCAGCGTAATTAGCTGCCAAAAGGTTTTTTGCCCGATATGCGGGATCTGCAACTTCGTCCGGAACGATCACAAGCCCGGTGTTTTCATGAATTGAGGAGAGACGTACAAATCCATAAACAGGATCCTGGGCCGCCGGCTGAAGTTCATGTCCGAAGATCTGATATACTGTTTCCCGCTCCAATACCTCCTTCCAGAAAGGGATCATCGGTTCATAATCGCAGAGGATGAGGTACTCATTTTCCCCCAACGTCACCGGCTCCCTGCCATACAACTCTGCAATGCGGTTATAATCCCCAACAGTCATGATATCATGGTTATTATAGATCTGTACCGACGGATGATCTGTCACAAGCTTCTGCCGTACATCACCCAGAGCCGTGGACAGATCAAATGCGTCTGTCTGATAGATGTATACGGATACATACTCCGCAAGAAAACTGCTCAGATCCAGTTCTTTGTCAGAAAATGTCTCAAGGACATCCTGGTGGAGTTCCTTTCGCAGCTGCTCTTTGGGAATATCTTTTTCTTTTCCGTCAGGTCCCACAAACATGCTGTCATCGAGATAAAGCCTTTCCGTTTCTTCAGTTGCCAGAGTCTTGTCAAACTGTATATCCACCGGCGTCAGTTCCCGGATGTTTTTATTCATAGAATCGCGCATGGAAAAAGCAGCTGTCATAATGGAGATGGTCAGAAAGAGCATCAGGCAGATGACCGCAATGGAAACCACCATGGTGTTGACGCGCCCGGAAAGCTGCCTGAAGGTAAAGCTGTTCAGACCTCGCCAATATACGTTTTTAAACCGGGAGATGATCCCCAGCAAAAGCCCTGATAAAGACCAGAAGATCAGGAACGTTGCCACGGCTCCCATGACAATGGGAATCAGGATCGCCTGCGGTGCAGCAAAGATGGAAGAAAGTGACTGTGTCACCATACGATATGCCATGACCAGGATCGCTGTTCCGACCACAAATACCAGCACGCACACCACCGGGTTTTTCATGCGCACTTTTTCCGCTCTGCTGCCGGTCTGCATCAGGCGGATCAGACGACTTTTTCCCACCAGGATCATATCGAACAGCACTACCACAGCCATGATCACCGCAAAGTACAGAATGGTCTTCAGGCAGGCTTCCCGGGAGAACGTGAAAACAAACTCGGTCATATTAGCTTCAAACAGCTGTGCGACCACGGTACTCATGATCTGGGACAGGATGATCCCCAGTACCAGTCCGGCTGCCAGAGAAAACAAGCCGATGATCAGCGATTCCATTCCCAGGATTCCGGCAATTGAAGATTTGCGCATGCCAAGGGTCATATACAGGGCAAATTCCCGGCTGCGCCGTTTCATCAGGAACCGGCTGGCATAAACAATCAACGCCCCCAGCACAAAAGCGATAAAGACCGACAGTCCTGTGATGACCTCGGAAAGAAGTCTCAAAATATCAGCCGTTACAGTGGATACCACCAGAAACGATGCCTGGGTATTGATGGCGTTGAAAATATAAAAGATCGCGATGCCCAGCACCAGCGTGATAAAGTACACGGAATAATCCCGGATGCTGCGGCGGATATTCTTCAGGGACAATTTACAGAGCATCACTG
>R26__coassemble_1332_pt1 | contig 12536 bp, 7 predicted proteins | sample R26__metabat2_high_PE_046 | metagenome-assembled genome bin R26
TACGCCACCCGGAATCTGTGCAACGCCCATTTTAATCCGGCGGTAACCATTTCCATGGCCGTCTGCAGGAGACTTTCCTGGCGGAAAGTCCCGTCCTATCTGATCTCCCAGTTTCTGGGAGCATTTACGGGCGGTTTGGCTGTCTACGCCCTGTTCCATATGAATATCGCAGCGGTGGAAGCCGCAGAGGGGATCGTACGGGGAAACGCAGAATCCATCCGGACCGCGAAAATGTTTGGGGAATACTATTCCTTCGCGGGCATTTCCATGGGCCAGGCTTTTCTGGCGGAGGCAGCCGGAACCTTTATCCTGGTGTTTATGATCTTTGCCCTGACCGAGTCTGCCAATGTAGGCCGGCCCGACAATGCCATGACGCCTTTATTTGTAGGACTGACCGTGACGACCTGTCTGGTGCTGATCGCGCCGCTGACACAGGCAGGCCTTAATCCGGCGAGGGATTTCGCGCCGCGTTTTGTCGCCCTGCTCTTCGGCTGGGGACAGGCTTCGTTTCCGGATGCTTCCGGCGGCGCTTTCTGGGTTTATATTCTGGCTCCGGTCATCGGCGGGCTGGCAGCAGGACTTTTGTATACCAAAGTGTTGGAACGATTCATGAAAAAAGCAGCGTAGGAGGAAACCATATATGAAGACAAGAGTATTGATCATAGGCGGATTTTTAGGGGCAGGAAAGACCACCACCATCTGGTCCGCGGCAAAAGCACTTTCCCAGGCCGGTCATAAAGTCGGCATCATTACCAATGACCAGGCGTCAGAACTGGTGGATACCCGGTTTCTGGAGACTGCCGGAGGCAAGACCGCAGAGGTCAGCGGAAGCTGCTTCTGCTGCAATTTCCCGGGATTCATCGACGCCATTTCTTCCATGAAGGAAGCCGGGATCGACATCGTTCTTTCCGAACCGGTAGGCAGCTGTACGGATCTTTCCGCCACCATTGTGCAGCCCCTGAAAGACCAGTATTCAGAACAGGTCTCCTTAGGACCTTTATCTGTTCTGGCGGATGCTGCACGTCTGAAGGATATCCTGAACGGAGAAACTTCCGGTCTGCATCCCAGCGCGGCGTACATCATCCGCAAGCAGATGGAGGAAACGGATTTCCTGGTGATCAACAAAATCGATCTGTATCCGGAGGAAGAGATCGCCGAGCTGAAAAAGCGCGCGGAAGAAGCCTTTCCGCTGGCTACGGTCATTGCTGTCAGCGGCCTGTACGGCACCGGCATCGCTGAATGGATGCAGGCTCTTGAGCATTCCGAAAAATGCGGTACCCATCTGCTGACCGATATCGACTACGATGTCTATGCAGAAGGCGAAGCAGTCCTTGGCTGGCTGAACGCCACTGTGCAGCTTCATGGAAAAGACTGTGACTGGAAGGCATTCCTGGAGGATCTGCTGGACCGCCTGAGCCGGCGTTTTGACGAGCGGCAGCAGGCAGTGGGCCATCTGAAGATCCTGATCAGTGAAAATAAGAACCTGCTGGTAGGAAATGTGGTCGGAGACCGCTCCACGCTTAAGGTCCGCGGCGAAGCCAAAGGCGGCGTATCGGATGTAGAAATGACTATTAACGCCCGTGTGCAGATGTCACCGGCAGAACTGGAAGAGGCTGTCCGGGAGGAACTGGAAAAATCCGCCGCTTCATTGGACAGCTATGAGATCGATGTCCTGAAATGCCTGCAGCCGGGACGTCCCAATCCTACTCATCGGTATGATACGGTGATCTAAGCTCTCTCTGGATCTGCTATATAGATCCTTCCCTATACGAAAACGAAGCGGGGTGCCTGTGAGCATCCCGCTTCGTTTTTATTATTATATCAAAGAATCGTCATACCGGCTATAAAAAAGCAGATCTGTTTCTGTTATAATAGTAAAAACAGGAATACACACAAACGATCAGGAGAAATCATATGGAACAGATCTATAACCCTTATTTACCACTCCATGAATATATCCCGGACGGTGAGCCCCATGTCTTCGGCGACCGGCTCTATATCTACGGCTCGCATGACAAGGCGGGCAGCACTGTTTACTGCGAGGACCATTATGAGGTATGGTCTGCTCCGGTATCCGATCTTCGGAACTGGAGAAGCGAAGGCGTCAGCTATCTGCGGACACAGGATCCTTCCAACCGGGAAGATGCCATGCAGCTGTGGGCGCCGGATGTGACGAAAGGGCCGGACGGCCGGTATTATCTGTATTACTGCTTCAGCTTTTATCCCGAGATCGGCGTGGCTGTCAGCGATCAGCCCGCAGGACCCTTCTCTTTTTATGGTCACGTGCATTACCCATCTCATATTCTGGGAGGAAAACTGCTGCAGGAAGGAATGGTATTTGACCCTGCTGTCCTGACGGATGATGACGGAAGAGTGTATCTGTATTACGGATTCGCTCCGGCCTGCGAAAAAGAAGTTCATTTACCGGAGTTTACCGAAGAAGAATTAAACGCCATGCCGGAAGCGCAGCAGAAAAAATTCCGGGAAATGACGAACCTTGTTTTCGGAGAAAACTCCATGGTGGTGGAGCTTGAGCCTGATATGCTGACCTGCCGGGAAGAGCCCCGGGTCCTGATCCCCGGAGGCAACCACACCCAGGGCACGGGATTTGAAGGGCACGGCTTTTTCGAAGCATCCTCCATTCGTAAGATCCGGGGACGGTACTACTTTGTATATTCCAGCCATAAGAGCCACGAGCTGTGCTACGCCGTAAGCGACTATCCCGACAAGGATTTTCACTATGGCGGGATCCTGGTATCCAACGGGGATATCGGGCTGAACGACAGACAAACGCCTGTCTACCCCCTGGGCAACAATCACGGCGGCCTGGTGCAGGTAGGAGAGGACCTCTATGTGTTTTATCACCGGCAGACCAATGGTACGGAATTCTCCCGGCAGGGCTGCGCGGAAAAAGTCTGTCTGGCACCAGACGGCAGCATCACGCAGGTGGAGATTACCAGCTGCGGTCTGAACGGATCGCCGCTCGCCGCCACCGGAATCTATCCGGCCGGCATCTGCTGCCATCTGACCGATCCTACGGTTTGCAATCGAATTGATTACTGGCACCCCGTCATGAAAACCCAGGTCTGTGTTACCCAGAAGCAGAATCAGAATTTTATCACCCGGATCAAGGATCATACTGTAGTGGGATACAAATACTTTGATCTTCAGGAGCCCTCCTCTGTTCTGCTGGAACTGCGGGGCGATTTCTGCGGCCGCATCAGCATTTCCCTGGACGAGGAAGGAGAGCAGGTAATCGGAACCAATGAACTGCAAAGCAGTGGTGACAGCTGGAAGCTGCACAGGATCCCGGTTCAGAAATGCAGCGGAACGCAGGCGCTGTACATTGCATTTTCCGGGGAAGGATCGCTGGATATGAAATCCCTGGGATTCTTCAAATAGTCTGATCGATAAAGCAGGAGGAAGCACAGTATGGAAAGAATTAGAGTTTCCGAAAACGGCAGATATCTGGAAACCGTTTCCGGGAAACCGCTGATCTGGATCGCAGATACGGCATGGACCCTGCCGCAGCGGATGAAATGGGATGACGCCGAGTATTACATGCAAACCAGAAAAAGGCAGGGCTTCACCGTGCTTCAGATCTGTGCGCTGGATCCTGAGCGGGATGTTAAGATGCGAAATCCCGCGGGAGAGCCGGCATTGTTTGACAATGACCTGAGCCGCCCCAATGAAGCGTATTTTCACTATCTGGACCAGATCCTGGACATGGCACAGTCCTATGGTTTCTATGTTCTGCTGCTTCCCGTCTGGGGCCAGCTGGTGACCGGGGACGACTGGGGCGGCGGCGTGTTCGAAAAGATCATGACGGAAGAAAACGCCTATGAATATGGGCACTATATCGGAAACCGCTATAAGAGCAGACCCAATCTGCTCTGGTGCCTGGGAGGCGACCGGCAGCCCATTCACAAAGATGTAGATTACAGACCCGTCTGGCGAAAGCTGGCGGAAGGACTGGCAAAAGGGATCACCGGGCAGGATCTTCAGGCACAGGTTCCGGATCCTTTGTGGCAGGACCTGATGATCACGTACCACAGCTGCCATGAAATGGAAACTGGCGAGTGCTCTACCATGTCCTACTGGACGGATGAAGAAGCCTGGATCAGCTTTATCATGCTGCAGTCAGGGCATGGCCTGAATATCAAAAACTGGGAGATCGTAAAAAAGGAATATGACAGGGGGAAACCGCTTCCTGTCTGGGACGGCGAACCGGCGTATGAAGATATGTCCACTTCCTGGCCGATCACGCCGGAGACGAAATTTCACGGACCGGATATTGTCCGCAAGCGCGCCTACTGGAGCCTGCTGGCCGGCGCCTTTGGCTATACCTATGGACACGCCAATGTCTGGTGCATGATCTCGGAAAAGGAACGAAATCAGGTGATGCGTACCGACTGGTATGAGGCGGTCCATTCCGAAGCCAGTGGGCAGATTGCCTTTCTGCGCAGTTTCCTGGAGGATCTGGAAGCTTACAACAGCATCCCCTGCCAGGAAGTATTGGAAAAGCGAACAGAATCCTGCGAACAGCAACACCGGCAGGCAGCCTATGTACTGCAGGGCGAAGCACTCGCCGTTTACTATACAGGAAGCGCGCAGGAAAGTCTGTGTCTCGAAGGTTTTGCACCGGCCGGGACAACGCTTTACGGATGGTGGTACAATCCCCGGGATGGAAAATTCTATACTGCGAAAGGGGCAGAAACAACGGATCCGTTTTATAGCGAAGTGCCGTCCGGCCGCCTGCACGTAACAACTCCGCAAGAGGAACCCGAAGAGGACTGGATCCTGCTCCTTCGGAAGGATTCCCCGGAAATCCCGATCCGTCAGAAAATCTATTATCACAAAGACGAAGCCGGACAGGAGAAGAAAGTCTTCGCCTGGTGATGCGGCCTTTTATTTCTTAAGGAATGCCTTCATGCCGCTGATCGGATGTCCGTTAAACATAAGGAGCAGGCCTTCCATCTGACGGCGGGTCATGCCACCAAACTTGGCCAGGGAACGGATAGGCAGATGGAACACGCCCATTTCCAGTGTGTTGGCGGCAGATTTCTTTCCGATGGCTTTTAAAAACCGGTATGCGGTACGGATCCCGCCGGCAAGCAGACGGCTTGTCCATCCTTTCGCATTTTTCAGATCGGAGACCGTTGTGTTTTCTCCGGCCAGGATCCTGATCTTTCTGCTGCTGATATCAGGATCAGCGGGACGCGGAAGTTTTCGGCCCAACAACCGCTCGAACTCCTCCGAAGAAATGTTTTTCACAGCTGCCTTGTAATAACCGGGCAGCTGTCTTGGATCATAGCCGAAATCTGTCGCATTTCCCGGTATCCGGATCGTGGTTTCAAGCCGGATATTCTCACTGGAGGCTCCGATCAGCAACTGATACGCTCCTTCCTCGATCTGCCAGGCGCCTGCCTTCGGATTAAAAATACGGAAGGAGTACTCGTCAAACTCTATCCGGACTGCTTTTGTTTCGCCTGGCTCCAGGAATACTTTCTGAAATCCTTTCAGTTCCCTGGCGGGACGAAAGGCGGCGGAAACTGGTTTCGAGATGTATAGCTGGGCGATCTCCGCCCCGGCACAGCTGCCGGTATTGGTGATGGTAAAAGAGACGCCTTTTTCATCCGCAGTCAGATCCCGGTAGGTGAACTGTGTATAGGACAGCCCATAGCCAAAGGGATAACGGACCGGAACCTGGGCCGCCTGGTAATACCGATAGCCCACAAACAATCCTTCCCTATGTTCCGCCATAAAGTCATCCGCATGATAGTAAGCCGCCGAGGGGACATCTTCATAATGGAACGGATAGCTTTCTGCCAGTTTGCCGCTGGGATTTGCCTGGCCGGTCAGAATGCGAAGCACTGCCTTCGCCACCGCCTGGCCTCCCAGATAAGCATGCAGGATGCCGTCCGCTGCTTCCAGTTCGTCCAGTTCCACCGGACTGCCGCAGAATAAAACGACGATTAGTTTCTTATTTAAGGAACGTAAGCTCGAAAAGAGCTCTCTTTGATTGGCCGGGATCTTCATGTCAGGACGGTCGATCCCTTCCGACTCGCTGAACTCGTCGAGTCCTGCGAAGTACACGACCGTATCGCAGGAAGCAGCCAGATGCATGGCTTCTTCTTTTAATTGTTCATTCTTTTTCCCATATCGCTCAAATCCCCTGGCAAACCCGGCATACTCCAGATCGCTCTTTGTGACTTCATCCAGAATGCTTTCCAGCTTCGTGGGATTAACGATGGAAGAGCCGGCTCCCTGATACCGGGGCTCCCGGGCAAAATCCCCGATGAAGCAGACCTTCTCCCGGGAAAGCGGGAGAACATGGTCACTGTTTTTCAGAAGGACGATACTTTCTTCCGCGCATTTTTCTGCCAAGGCGTGATGCACCTCCACATCAAAAGTCGTTTTGCTCTTCTGAACGGCGGCATCCGTCCGAAAGATCAGATCCAGCAGCCGGTCCAGACATTCATCGACAGCCTTTGCAGGCAGTGTTCCTTCTTCCAGTGCCTGAAAGACATCATCCGCTCCATACCGGCAGGCGGGCATTTCCAGTTCATTCCCGGCGAGTACGCCCTGTACCCGGTCGTTACAGCCGCCCCAGTCCGTTACCACGACGCCTTCATACCCCCACTCCTTTCGCAGGATATCCTGCAGGAGATGCCTGTTTTCATTTGCATAAGTACCGTTGACTTTATTATAGGATGACATCAAAGACCAGGTCCCGCCTTCTTTGACCGCCATCTCAAATGCAGTCAGATAGATCTCTCGCATCGTTCGTTCATCCACTACGGAATCGATCACCATCCGCCGCAGTTCCTGATCATTCAGCGCAAAATGCTTGACGCAGGCCGAAACCCCGTTGCTCTGGATCCCCCTGATATAAGAAGCTGCCATTTTGCCTGCCAGATAGGGATCTTCGGAAAAATATTCAAAATTTCTTCCGCACAGAGGATTCCGTTTCATATTGACGCCGGGCCCCAGAAGCACATGGACTTTCTGCGCCGCGGCTTCTTCTCCCAGGGCAGTACCCAATTGCTGTCCCAACTTTTCATTCCAGCTGTTGGCCATAGAAGCCGCCGTAGGAAAGCAGGTCGCCGGAAGGCTGGCGTTCAGCCCTATATGATCTGATGCCGCCGCCTGTTTGCGGATGCCGTGAGGGCCGTCGGAAAGAAAGACAGAAGGGATCTCCGGGGCCTCTATTGTGGCGGTCGTCCAGAAATCCCGTCCTGTCAGAAGATCCGCCTTCTGCCGGTTCGTTAATTGGGAAATAATATCTGCGTGCTTCATATGGACCTTCTTCCTTTCCATCTTTGTTTCATCATATTCTGTCCACATCCGGGAAGTCAACCTATACTGTACAGAACTTTTACAGTTAAAAAACCGGAACTGCCTGATCTTACAGACAATTCCGGTTTTGATAAAACCTGGTTATTTATTTTTATGCCATATCTTTGCAGGCACGGGATAATGCCTTTACATTTTCAAGCGGGGCATCGGATGCCAGGTCACATCCCGTACCGAGGATCAGACCCTTTCCGCCGGAAATGCGGATCGCCGTGCAGGCTTCTTCATAGACCTGCTCCGGTGTGCCGCGCAGTATAGCACCCGCCGGATTGATATTGCCAAAGAACATCAGCTTGCCATCGGCGTCTTTGAAAGCAGTCTCCAGATCTACCAGATAATCACAGGAGAAAACCTGAGTACCGGCTTCGATCAGTCCGGGGACTCTGCTGCCGGAAGCGCCGCAGACATGAGTAAAGAAATACTTATATTCCGGAAGTGCTTCTCTTACTTTCTTTAATGCAGGAACCGCGAATTCTTCAAACATGGAAGTGGAGATCATACTGCCGCTGCCCACCGGTTCCGCCGGCAATGCGATGTCACAGCCATTTTCATGAAGCAGTCTGAACATTTCAATACAGACCTCGGTAGTAAAATCGATCAGCTGTTCACATAATTCCGGATCATCGATCAGCATCATGATGAAATCCTGAGAGCCCACCATCACTGCTGCCATGGTAAACGGAGCCGCGATATCGCCGATCAGATATTTCTCATCACCTGCCAGTGCTTTCACGTTGCGGCACTGTTTCAGCATATTGCAGACGAATTCATTGGCAAGAAGCTTTTCACGGATCGTGGATTTATCAAGCGCTGGGATCTCCGTTTCCGGATCCTTAAAAGCAACGCCTGTATCCACCGGGAAACCGGTTTTATCAATATTGATGGGGCATCCGAATGCATTCAGGCAGGCAGTGAAAACGCCGCTGACCGCACTGATCAGATCGGTATCAATTTCCTTTGCAAATTCAACAATCTTGGCAGCGCCGCCGTCTTCCGATCCGTACAGCTGCCGATAGGACATATTACTATGAAGAGCAACCCAGGCACCTCCATCCACCAGGGCCATAGGAGTACGATCCGGCTTTTTACCTGCTAATACTGCATCAATTCGTTCTTTCTTGTTCATAATAAATCTCCTTGTTTTCGTTTTTTTATCTCTGTTTCGTGTAGATTTCTTCCTCGTTGTTTGGTTTGTATTATAGCGCTTTATATATTTATATTTAATGTTCCATGTTTCTATTTTTATAATTATATTTCGATTTTTATTGTTCCTGAATCTGATATCTCAGAACGCTGCAGCAAAAATGTACAAAATCTTGAGTTGTGTACCATTTAAATGGAAGGCAACAGGATATCAACTGACTTCATTAGTGCGGATTACACAATAAATGATTTGCAATATGGTGATAATGTCCAATAAAAAAGCTGGAAAGCAGGAGAAAGTATGATGAAAACCAGCTTTACATGTGAAAAAGGGTACACAACTCAAGATTTTGTACACTTTTCACTCCGAAACGCTTCATGAGTCTTCAATTCACCGAAAAACAAAATACCGGGATCACTTTTTCAAGTAATTCCGGTATTTCATGACAGTGTCATCATTCTTCGTTTCGTTCTTCACTTTATTCGCTGAATTCGTCGTCCTCCTTCGGCGCGGTCAGGTACGGCCGCTGTGGATGCCAAAAGACATAGGGGGTATCAAACCCCACCTCTTCGATCGGCACCAAACGGCGAAACTTACCTTCCGCTTCATCGCGGTCCAGCATTACCTCAAAATTAAAATGGCGGTGGCTTTTTTCTCGTTCAAACTGTCCCGGATCGCTGGTTTCCACGGCGCCAAACGGGCAAAGCATAAAGCAGTAGGAGCATTCGTGACAATCGTCGCACTGAAATCCCCGATTGCCGAACCTGGGCGGATCCTGGGACAGATCGATATATCCCATCATGCAGTTATCCATACAGATATGGCACTGGGGATAATGGCACTTTTCCGGGATGCGGTAAAACGCTCCCTGTGGATTGGTGGGACACAAAAGCATATTGGAGCAGATCATCGCCTGCTCAAACACTTTATCATTCATCTCCGGATCCGGATAGATCAGATCCGTTTCTCCTGCTGCGATCCTTATGCTGTTCTCCACCATTTCCCTGCCGAACTCGAATGCTTCGGTAAGATCCTGTTCATCCGGGTGTCCACCTGTATAGTACGGCTTTGGCATCCCCGGCATCGCCACATCCCCATACCAGTCTTTATAACCGATGGGGAGCAGTCCATGCCGTTTCAGATTGGGCAGCACGATGGGGAAATAAAGATGAGGCAGCGTTCCATGTGTATTGAACGCAAAGCAGTGTTTGCCCTTCTGATCCGGCATATGATCGATAAACCCATGCATGTTGGGAGTATCCGCTTTCCAGACAGGGGAGCCGATACCGATCAGATCATACTCGTCCATCATTTCATAGGTGGCATTCTTTAACCGGACCATCCGCACTTTGGCCCCGGCTGCATCAGCGCCGCGGGCAATGGCTTTTGCCACAGCCTGCGTATTTCCGGACTGTGTATAATAGATGATCAGCACTTTCATTTTCTGGTTTCCTTTCTTTCTGCAAAAACCGTCAACTCCTGATAATTATTATAACAACTGCCCGATGTTCCTGCAAACCGGATCACAAAAATGTGCTTCTTGTATTATCCCTTGTTCTGGCTTAAAATACTGTCGTTTTGGTTATACATGCAGTTGAAAAAGAAATAGGCAATACATGAAGGTTCTAAAGAATATCGGTCATTTCTGCAGGAAAGAAGTCGTTCTTACCGCTGCCTGGGCAGCAGCTGTTATCTCAGCTTTTCTGGTACCGCCGGACGCCGGCTATCTGTCATATATCGATCTTAGGTCCCTGGGCATCCTGTGGAGCCTGATGGTGATCATGGAAGGACTGAAATCCATCGGTTTTTTCAGCAATCTGGGAGCCGGTCTGCTGAAGAAAACCCGAAGGATCTGGCAGCTGGCCGCTGTTTTGATCTTTTTGTGTTTTTTCCTCAGCATGCTGATCACCAATGATGTTGCCCTGATCACCTTTGTTCCTTTCACCGTTTTTATCCTGTCGCAGATCCGGCTGAATGAACTGCTGATCCCGGTGATCGTTCTTGAAACACTGGCTGCCAATCTGGGCAGTATGCTGACGCCCATCGGCAATCCGCAGAACCTGTATCTTTATGGTTTATCGGGAATGCCCTTTGGCGCTTTTCTCGGGCTGATGCTTCCCTACACCGCAGCCACGTTCCTGCTGCTGGTCCTTTCCATCTGCCTGCTGTCAGATAAAAACAAACGGCTCCCCAAAGCCACCCTGACTGCCGCCTCCGAATCGGATACTTCCTATAAAACCAGTGTATCTATTTATGGCCTTCTCTTCATCCTGGCGCTTTTAGTGGTCCTTAGGATCCTTCCGTTCTGGGTTCTCTGCGCAGTGGTCCTGATCGTTGTGTTCTTCCTGAAGAAACAACTGCTGATCAAGGTAGATTATGCCTTGCTGTTTACTTTTATAGGGTTCTTTATATTTACGGGAAATCTCGGACGGATCCCTTCTGTCAGCAGAGTGCTGACCGATATCATTGCCGGAAGAGAAGCTGTGACTGCAGTGATCGCCAGCCAGGTGATCAGCAATGTGCCCGCTGCCCTGCTGCTCTCCGGGTTCACGGACAACTACAGGGAGTTGATCGTCGGCGTCAATCTGGGAGGCCTGGGGACACTGATTGCCTCCATGGCCAGCCTGATCTCCTATAAAGCCGTGGCGAACAGCTGTCCCGGAAAAAAGGGCCGCTATTTTCTGGTGTTTACGATCATGAATGTTATCTATCTGGCGGCACTTCTTTTGTTCCGCCATTTATGGGGACTACTGGGATAGAGAGTTCTCTTTCGATACGGGGATCATGATCTTCAGCAGGAATACTCCGTTTTCTGTATCGATCGTCATCGCCCCGTTATATTTTTCCACGATATGCTGAATGCTCTGCATTCCGAATCCATGGTTTCCGTCCTGCACTTTTGTGCTGACCGGCAGTCCGCTGCTGAATCGCAGTACTCCGTTATACCGGTTGCGGAAGACCATCCGGATCATATTCCTGTCGCGATACAGCCGCATCTCAACGAGCCGTTCTGATTCATCAGACAGCTGCTTCACGCTTTCCATGGCGTTGTCCAGGATATTTCCCAGAAGCACATACAGGTCAACAACATCCATGAAGTCCTTGGGGATTCCTTCCACAACGCATTTTAAAACGATCCCTTCTTCTTCGTACTGCAGCTTTTTTTCTTTAATAATGGTTTCGAGGGCCAGATTTCCGGTGTGAAGGTCATCATCATACATCTGAACCGCATCTTTCATTTCCTGAATGCTCTGTTCATAGTCTTTTTTATCGGAAACAAATTCCAGGGCGGCTATCTGATGTTTCAGGTCATGGCACTTGCGGTTGATCAGGTCGATCTGTTCTTTCCGCTCTTCGAACTGTTTCTTTTCCAGCGACCAGATCCTTTCCCTCATTTCATTTTCCATCTGCATCTTTTTACGATAACGGATCTCCAGCTGCATAAGCAGGACCAGAATCACGCACAGCATGGCAAAGGCCTGAAGGATAAACACCATATTGTCACGAATACCGATACTTGTTTTTTCCTGTCTCCGGAAAATGTATCCGTTAAAGAGAGCCACTCCTTCTGTGATCAGGGAGGACTCCGCGACCTCCCACCAGCTGATATCCTGAATTCCCCTGAAAATACAGAAGCGGATCACAAAGGCAGCAAGGGTATAAAAAACTATTGCGCTTACCAGCTTGGTGATTCCCATGAGGTCAGACATATGATCCGGATCTATCGTGGTGACAACCAGTCCCGGGATCTGCGCCATCAGATTCTGAAAAGCAAGACTCCAGACCTCCAGGTAGCACTTTTCCTTCAGGCTGATATCGCTCAGCAGAAAGAAAACGCCGAAAGAGATCAGCTGCAGGGCATATCCTCCCCACCAGACATTAAAATAAATGATCCCGTTCAGTTGGAGAATCGTGATCAATGCGATAAAGCCGCAGAGAAAGCAAAGCAGCTTTATCCAATAATGCTTTTTCTTCTGCACGAAGAAAGAGATCAGAATGGAAGGCCATACTGTTAAAAAAGCAGAAAATTCCCAGT
>R26__coassemble_1350_pt1 | contig 12418 bp, 12 predicted proteins | sample R26__metabat2_high_PE_046 | metagenome-assembled genome bin R26
CTCCGGAGATATCTACAGAATTCGGGGTAGCAATAAAGATATAATTGGATATCTTCTGAAGATTGCCATCCAGTGCATAGCAGGAACCGGAGATAAAATCGATGATACGCTGAGAGATCTCAACATGAAGTCCTTCAAAATTAATAACGACTGCTTTTCCCTGCAGAAGAGTCTCAGTGATCTCTCTGGAATCTTCAATGGATGACGGCTTGAAAATACATACTTCACTGCCGCCCATTCTCGGGTTAGCACCACGGGAAGATGTTCTGGATCTGCCAAAAGGACCGGAACCGTTTTTTGCGGGTTCTCTTGCTTCTTTTTCTTCAGCCGGTGCAGCTTTCTTCTTGAAGAATCCGCCTCTTTCCTTATCTTCAGGTTCTTCTGCATCTTCTTCATCGATCACATCGTCATCATAGAAGCCATCATCGAACTCATCATAATCATCATCTTTTCCGCTGTTGAAAGCGTTCATAAACTTTTCAGTGAACTTTCCCATAGCATCTCCTTTACCGTTTTGAATTTGTGTAATCTCTCATACCGAATATGCTGGTTCCTACTCTGACAATATTTGAACCTTCTGAGATCGCAATGACATAATCATCGCTCATTCCCATTGAGAGTATTTCCATTTGTATATTATCAATGTTTCTATCCTTGATGTCAATAGATAAATTCCTTAATGAACTAAAATAATTTCGTGTCTCTTTTTCGCTTTCGTAAGCCGGGGGAATGCACATAAGGCCTTTTACTTTAATGTGTTTCAGATCGGCAAGATCCAGCATCAGATCAGCAGCTTCCTGGGCCTGGATCCCGCTTTTGCTCTCCTCTTCCCCGATATTGATCTCGATCAGGACTGGCATGATAAGATCATGCTTTTGAGCTTCTTTATCGATCACCTGTGCCAGTTTCAGAGAGTCTACAGAATGGATCATACAGACTTTATCGATGATATATTTTACCTTGTTTGTCTGAAGATGGCCGATCATATGCCATCTTATATCTTTGGGCAGCTGTTCATACTTGCTGACAAGCTCCTGGACTTTGTTCTCACCGAAATCACGCTGCCCTTCCCTGTAGACTTCCAGAATATCTTCCACTGGATGCGTCTTGCTTACTGCGACCAGCGTAACATGCTGATGGAACGGACTGGTTTCCTGCGCAGTTATAATATGGTTTAATACCTGATGATAATTAGCTGATATCATTTTTTTCTGCATCCTTATAATTTGTATAGACCTGGTCAAACAGCTTGATCCCGTTTGCGCTGTTTGTACTCACAATATAAAATCCGTTGTTTTCGCCCAGGATGTCGATAAACCGGAATACAGGATCATCGCCTGTATTAACGAATACGCCCTGGATCTCTGCCGTCATACCGATCGTGAATTCATTTCTGGAATCAGAATCTACCAGTACATCACCGATCTTAAGAGTGTTGTCTGATATCGGGATATAGCACAGATTGTTTTCCTGCTTTACGATCTGAGGGTATTTCAGGACAACCGTTTCCATGTCTTCCCGGAACTTAGTCTTAACTGCAAACCCCAGTTCAGAGGAGTTGCCTCCTGAAACCAGGAATTCACTTGGTACAGCAAGGTATGTCTGGTATGTTACGGAAGATTCCGGTATCCTGAGGCCGGAATAAGTATCATCTTTGAAGGCAATCTGCGTATACCGGTCGGAAGCGTAATGGATCATATATTTGTTCAGTGTGATCACACCATAATAGTTTCCGCCCCTTGTGATGATCTCAAAATTGGCATCTGCAGAGATATTGTCTTTCAGAAATTCAATGGAAACCACATCCAGTCCCTTGAAGGCATCTGGATTATTGATCTGTATAACAAGATACCATTCTTCCGAGGTAATTACCTTGTAGACCGGGGATCCGGCATCCACGTGATCATTGCTCTTTATGATCGATTTACTGTAGGAATTCTTTCGGAAAGAAGACGCGTCAAAGGAATCGATCGTACAGTTTTCAAACCCATCGATATAGTGCATGGCGATCCCGGCCAGATCAGACTTGTAAATGGTCACATTGCCGGCATACCGGATATCATTGTTTTCGAAAATGCTTGTATTTACCAGTTCCAGGATCTGGGATTCCAGCTGATATTTAAAATGATAAGTATCATAATAATCACTGTCGTGGAAAGAAGTCCTAAACTGATAAAGGGAATTCTTGATCTCAGACAGATCATTTTCATTAAGGAGCGCCTGGTTTTGCGCTGCCTGCCCGAGCCGGAAGGACAGTTCTCCGCTTGTATCGATCATATAGGCTTGCTGTCCTACATAAACGGGCGATTCGTCCCCGACAAAATAGTTGACAAAACCGGTGCTTCCAGAAGAAACGACTTTTTCGTCCCGGATGATCAGTGCCGTATACTGTCCGTCAAATTCACTGGAAGTATAGCCTGTGTCCACTTCATAGAAGCTGCTGCTCCTGTTAAAGAGAAAATCAAAAAAATACGCAACAAAATATAGGATGATTATAAAGCATATAATCATTCCTATATTTATGTGAAACTTATGTGATTTGTATTTGATCGTGCCGGGACCCTGTTCAGACATTACAGAGAAAGTTCAGTGATTTCCTTGAATCTGTCGTCCAGTTCTTCGATCCCCAGGGACAGGCTGATAATAAATTCAACGCCAAGTCTTTCGGAAAGAACGATCATCTTATCGATTGCATCGGTGGGGTCCTGATCTTCAAGATTTGCAAGTGTCAAAAAGCTGTCAAAATAGATCGATTGGATATCGGTGTTTCCTGAAATAAGACCACAGATGAATCCCATCAGTACATCAAATCCGGCAACCGGGTATTCTCTGACATTGATCAGACGGATATTTCTGTCCAGTTCAAACATGTGTTTCGAATTTTTGTCAAGATATATGATCACGCCATCAGAGTCTTTTGCTTCTTTGTTTGCTCTGTCGAGAATATACTTTGTTTTGCCTTTGCCTTTTCCACCTGCAATTAATCTAACCATAATTCAATTCCTCCTTTTTAAATGCCTTTGCATTTCATTTACGATAATTTGTTCTGGTTGTTCCGGTAAATCTCACGCCAGCTGAGGTCTCCCCTCTCGATGGCCAGGATCAGGATCTCGGCCGTTGCGATATTGCTGGCCACCGGAATGCTGCTCAGATCACAGAGTCTTGAGATCTTCAGGAAATCCATGTTGTCATCCCCTTCATTCAAGGGGTCTCTCAGATAGATGACTGCATCGATCTCATTTACTTCGATCTGGGCGCACATCTGCCGCCCTCCTCCCATCTGTCCGGGAATAAATTTGCGTATGTTCAGGTTCGTAACATCCTCAATCAAACGGCCGGTGTTGCCGGTTGCATACAGCTGGTGTTTTGCCAGGATATTACGGTATGCGATACAGAAATTCTGCATCAGCTCCTTTTTTGAGTCATGAGAAATCAACCCTATATTCATGGTCCCACCCCTATAAAGAAAATTTCTTCTTAAGTCCTACGTTTAAAACTACACCAATACCTAAAAACGAAGTTGTCAGAGAACTGAGGCCGTAACTTACGAAAGGCAGTGTCAGGCCGGTATTGGGAAGGATCATAGTTACAACACTGAGATTGATAAACGCCTGCGCGCCGATCAAGGTTCCATAACCAACTGCAATACACTTCCCGATATTTTCCCTGGCACGATAACCTATCCTAAAACATTCTATCACAACTAGTGCCATAAGGACAATGGTAATAAGAGAACCAAAAAAGCCAAGTTCTTCTCCGATCACGGTAAATATGAAGTCTGTCTGAGGTTCTGAAATAAACTCCGCATTCTTTACACTGGTTATGGAAGAATTGTTCAGCCCTTTGCCGGTCAGGGATCCTCCGGCAATAGCAAGGATCGAATTCTCCTGCTGATATCTAATGTCTGCCGCAATCTCATTATCAGGATCATAGAAACCGATCAGACGGTTATACTGATACTTCGGAATTATGTTCCTGTCTGCCGGAAGAATGATGATCAGAGCTATTACAGCAGCAAGAACAGGCAAAACCACCAGAACGACATTCCGTAGTATCTTGTATTGAAACTTTCCGATAAACAGTATAGCACAAAACATGATAAAAATAACAATCGAAGTTGAAAGATCAGGTTCCAGCATGATCAGAAGCACAGGAAAGGCAAACGTAACACATGTGAAAATGAAGAATTTCATGGAGTTCAGTGCCGTTCTGTTATACGCGAGCAATGACGAGAAAAAGATCAACAGGATCAGCTTGGACAATTCTGAAGGCTGGAACATGATATCACCTACCACGATCCATCTTTTCGCACCTCCTCTGTAGGTACCGAAAAAACGTACAAACAGAAGCATGACAGAATTGAGCAGATACAAAAGCCAGTAATATCTGGTCAGGATCTCATACCTTACCAGCATCATAAAGACCATTGCGATCAATCCTGCCGCAAGTCCGATGATCTGTTTGGTCACATACTGGATGCTTCCGTTAGTCGCGGAATGGATCGCCAGGATACCGATCACAGACAGAGCAACACAATACAAGATCAGCGGAAAGCTCAAAGTATGGTAATCATATGATTTTATCTCATTGATGATAGATTCCAGTTTCTGTTTCATAATTATTAGTCGGTTACACCCTTCAGTTCGATCTCGTAAGCTCCGGAAGAAAGGATATCATTGATCGATGTAGTTCCGTAATAGTATTCCAGGCAGTTTTTGGCTGTTTCCGCTGCGTAGGTAGATGAACCGCCGTTCCTGATGGTACAGGCAAACGCGATCTTCGGAGAATTGAACGGTGAAAAACCGATAAAATTGGAATGGTTCGAACGGTAAATACTTTCCTGCGCCGTTCCGGTCTTTCCAGCAAGCTCAACATTGGTGTCCGCAAACACATCAGCAACCGAACCTTCCGTTACAACACCCAGCATTCCCAGATGGATCGCATTCCACGCACCAGGGACCAGTTCCACTTCATTTGTGAGTTCGCTGTTCACCGTCAATACAGATTCTCCTGCTTTATTCTCTACTCTGCTGATCAGACTCAGCTGATAGTTTTTTCCTTTATTGGCAAGGCAGTTTGCATATCTTGCAAGCTGTACGGTTGAAAAACCGGAAGTACCCTGGCCGATCGCTGTACGGATAGAGTCGGTGGATGAAAAACGCGGCGCGTTTTCTTCGATCTCTACTCCTGATTTTACATTCAGTCCCAAATCCGTTGCATATTGCTCCAGGACATCAAGACCCTGGAGACTTGTGTAATTGCCGTCTAACATACTCAGACCGTAACCGACAGAATAGAAAAAATAGTTACAGGATACGGACAATGCTTCAGTTACATTTACGTATCCGTGAGTGTCAGGATATATCCAGCATCTCGGTGACGGGGTGATCTCCTCAAAGATCCCGTTATCAAAGATAAATGTGTCTAAAGTGATCACCTGCTCGTTCAGACCTGCGGCCGCAGTAACCGGCTTAAAGGTGGAGCCCGGAGCTGTCAGGGCCTGGGTAGCTCTGTTGTAAAGAGGTGAAGAGTCATCTGTATTCAGCTCGTACCAGTAATCCGGGTCGATGGAGCCGGAAAGCTTATTGTTGTCATAAGAAGGATAGGAAACGAGGGCAAGTACTTTACCGGTTGCCGTGTCCGTAACAACGATCGAAGCAGAACAGGGATCGAGTGCAACCATGGCAGGCGTAATGACAAGGTCACTGATCTGCCTGATGATAAAATGAAATGGTGACATCTCACCGGACTGAAGCTGCTGTCTGCAGGGATCATCTTCCGGAAGCTTATTCTGGTCATATAACAGCATACAAATATCATATGGGTTGATCTCTCCGCTGTAGACCATGTAATAATAGATCCTTTCCTGAAAATCGATATTGTCTGTGAGACTGTCCATCAGCTTATCCAGCAGTGCGGAATAGATCTCTTCAGAAGTTGCATACCGTTTGGAGGCATCCAGCTGTGTGACATCGATCCAGTTTTCTGAGATCGCATGGATCAGGAATTCCCTCAGAGACGTCTCTTCCGCCGCAAATGCCAGATAAACAGGATCTGACGTGTTCATGATATTTTTATCCAGAACACCTATCCTGCCGAGAAGATTATAGGCAAAATACATATAATCATTAAATTCGTCCGATAATACACCGGTAGGAAGAGGCTGTATACTGACCAGCTGAGACCGGAGCTCCTGGAATACGGATTTTTCACGGGCAAGGAATGTTGAATAAATACTCCTTTCCCGATAGGTTGCTTTCGGATTGGAAAAGTCCAGCGGCTCCACTACATTGGTCAGCAGCTGATAATAGACATCATTGGCAGGAATATAGACGATTTCATCATTTCCTTCATTGACATAATTCCAGTCCACGATCCTGGCGACTAATAATCCGGCGATCTCCCTTTCCAGGATCTCATAGAATGCGATCTGCAGATCCGTATCAAGTGTCAGATACAGATCGTTGCCGCTTCCGGATCTTGTGGAATCGATCACCTGGAGAACACTGCCTTTGCTGTCTACAAAAACGGTCTCTGTGCCTCTGGTCCCTTTCAGATAGGCGTCATAAGAAGCCTCGATACCGGTTTTGCCGACGATATCGCCCGGAAGGTACTGGATGCCCTGCTCGTTATACTGCAGGCTGTCCAGCTCGGTTTCGGAAACATAGCCTGTATAACCAAGGATATTTCCATAATAAATACCATAGTCATAGATCCGGTTGTATGTCTCTTTGATGTCGACGCCGGTAAGCTCTGATTTGTGCTCCATGATAGCCGCTTTTGTGGATTCATTGACATCGGAGGCAATGACTGTGGAGATATATTTCTGATAAGAATTCAGGGAAAGCGCATAACGCACCGTACAGATCTTGATCCTCTGCTCCAGCGTATATTCATCAGAACTGATATCGAATCTTCGCTTGGAACACATATAATCAATGATCTGCTGTGCTGAATATTTATCATAACCTTTGTTGTAGATCTCCGAGGAACGCAGACCAAAAACATTGCAAAGGAATGTGATCATCGGAGTAACAGGATCTGATTTGAAGGCGGCCTGCCCGTCACGGTACTCGATGTTGAAATTCTGGATCAGGGAGTCCCCGTTCGATTCGATCAGCTCGATCGTTCTGTAAATGATCCGGTTAATGGTCGTTCCCTTTGTATCGGAATTTTTGATCTCATCCGTCATAACAACTGAATAGCCCATCTCATTATGAGCCAGGAGCTGCCCTTTGGAATCATAGATATTGCCCCTTGCGCCTTCGGAATAAACGATCTTTTTGGCTTTCTGCGTAAAATTGTCCTGGTAATAATCTGCTTTGATGATCTGAAGATAAAAAAGTCTGGCAAGAATAATACAGAACAGAACAATAAAGACCGACCCAAGAAGAAGGATCCTTGAGGTGATGATCTTAATGAAAAAGTCTCTGACGACTTCTATAATGAATCTGATTTTACGTTTCAGTCTCATGGTTACTGTTCGGGAACCTCTTTCAGTCTGGTGATCAGCAGGGAAACGGGTTTATACAGGATCACTCCTGCTATGAAAGTAAGGAGAAATTCCGGTAGCATGATATGCAGCAGATAATATCCGAAATCAAATTTTGCCTTCAGCACATACCAGACGATAAAATATACAATGCAGTAAAACAGATCGCTGAGGATCAGCAGGAGCAGCGGGACATACAGATCATCCGAATAAAAGAAGGAATCCCAGACTCCGCTGATGAATCCGATGATCAAAAGGATCAGTGCATGATATCCGATCACATCACAGAAGAAGATATCCAGCATGAGTCCCCCGAACATACCGGTAACCATACCGACGATCTTGCTTCCTGAATAGCCATAGATAAATGTCATGACAAGGACAAGGTTCGGCGCACTCCGAAGGAACGGGAGCCTGCTGAACACAGTACTCTGCAGAACAAAAGCAAGGATCAGCAGTACTGCGGCAATTATGAAGTTCCGTATCCTGTATAAAGACATTAATCTGATGTTTCCTTTAATTTGGTTATGATCAATACTTCCTGAAGATCTGCAAAATCCACGACCGGCTTAATATGTCCGGACTGGGTCAGGTCATTGGCATCCAGCTGGTAATCCACTACATATCCGATCAGGATCCCCGGCAGATAAGTGGAACTGACATGGCTGGTGATCAGCGCAGAGTTCAGGGAGATCATGACATCCGCACTGACATCGGTGAATTCCAGGAGATTCTGCTCCATCAAAGTCAATGAACCCTTCAGCATACACAATTCAGAGGTATCTTCAAACTGGGAACTGACATAGCTTTCATCATCGATGATCGATCGAACGGTGGAATAATTGGGTCCGGCATCGATCACGATCCCTACCAGGCCGCCGGAAGCGATCACATTCATGTCTTTCAGAATACCCTGGTTGGTCCCTTTGTCTATGGTAAAAGTAGAAAACCATTTATTGGAATCCTTGGCAATGACATGAGCTGCAACCATATCATATTCCGTATACTGCTCGCTGATCTCGAACAGTTCCTGCAGACGGCTCAGCTCCAGTTCTTTCTGACGCAGGGAGGTGACTGTCATAGTGAGGTTTTCCACCTGCTCCTGAAGCTTTTTGTTATCCTCTTCCAACTGTGCCAGTGTCTTCCCTGCTTCGATCCTGTCTGATAGCCACAGACCGATGGAATTGATCCCTTAATGGAACGGAACGCGCACGAACTAGGATCCAACACGGAACGGCGCACGCAATATTACGTTGCAACGGGACAAAACAAAAAGTCCAAGACAAATACCGCACAGCACCCATAAAAGATGCTTGGGGTTGATATGCCGCACAGCCCGTTCATCCCTCGGTTTTCTGTGATGCTTGACATATCTGACAAATCTGTTGACCGCTTCAGATCCTTTTTCCTGAAGCGTCCGGGGAGCATCCGCATCCCGAAGACGCGGTTTCTCCTGTCCTTTTTTCACAAACTCTGTGTACTTTTCGGAAGCAGAACGATTGTCAGAGATCTTTTTATGCTGTCTCTGAATATAATGCAGGGTCTTGGAATTCCGGATATTCATCAGGGATTCCTTAAAAGCATCTGCTGCCATATTCAGGTTCTCTTTATTGATCTTTGGTTTTGAGGTCTGATTCTTTTTGAAAGTCGGCATCAGTTATACTCTTTCTCCTGCGGCACATAACGTAATGAATTGTATTTTGAGCTTCCCAGTATCGTAGTCACTCCCCGTATCGTGCTGTTGCCGGGATCTTTCAGAAGCTTCACCCTGATCCCGGTCTCTTTTGCAAACAGGGCGCCTATATTGACCATGGAAGCAGATCCGCCCTGTAAATAGATACCGTTTTCAATGATATCTGCAGCCAGTTCAGGCGGAGTCTTTTCTAACGTATTCCTGACCAGGTCGATCAGCGGCATAATGGCATCCTTTACGGCAGTATTTACGATGTCGGAGGAGATCACGGTCCTGACAGGAAGACCTGTGGACATGACTCTGGCAAAAATCTGCATTTCCTTGTGCTCCGGGGTTTCTCCCATATCTGCCAGACGGATCTTGAGCTGTTCTGCTGTTTTCATGCCGATCAGTTTCTGTTCGGACTGCCGGACGGCATTTGCGATCGCTTCATCAAAACGTCTTCCGGCGATCTTGACTTTATGATTGATCACAATGCTCCCCAGGGAGATCACTGTGATATCTGTAGTATCCGCTCCGATATTTACGATAAAATTACCTTTCGGGCTCTTGATATCGATTCCGCATCCGACTGCATCGGCAACACTTTTTTCCACCATGTAGATCGATCTTGCTTTCAGCCGGGAGTTTGCCACCAGTTCATGAAAAGCTCTTTTTTCTACTTCCGTAGTATCCGAAGGAACAGAGATCAGGAAATTTCCTCCCTTCAGGATCTTTCCCCGGTTGATCTTTTTGAAAATATATTCCAGGATCATCTGCATCTTGTCGATCTCTGAGATCACGCTGTCCTGGACCGGGAAGGAAACTTCAACATTTTCCGGAGCCCGTTCATACATCTCAAATGCTTCGTCACAGTATCCGATCACGATCTTCCGGTCCTTGACCGCGATCACATTTTTCTCGGAAATATAAGTACCGGTACTCAGGGCAGAAAGCCTGATATTCCATGTGCCGATATCCAGTCCGTATTTTTCATCACTCATTGAAGTACCCGCTTTCTTTATAGCTGTAATATCTGTTGTCGCCGATAATGATATGGTCCAGCAGCTGTATGCCCATCAGACATCCGATGTCCCGGATGTTCTCTGTCATCTGCGTATCCGCAAGGCTCGGATGCGGATTACCGGAAGGATGGTTATGCAGCAGTATGATCTGGACAGCTTCATAACGGAGAGCTTCGATAAACACTTCCCTGGGAGAGACCAGGGAGGTGTTTACAGTCCCCGTGGAAACGATCGTTTCCCTGATCAGCTCACAGGCAGAATTCAGCATCAAAAGAACAACCGTCTCCTTTTTTCGGTGGCGAAGTTGTTCCATATAGTATTCTGCTACTTTTTCCGGATGATCAAACACCAGATGAGGTCTGGCCTGACTCTGAGCTATTCTTAAAGAGATCTCCGCGATCGCTTTGATCTGTAATGCTTTGACTTTTCCGATCCCGCGTATCCTGAGCAGTTCATGATACTCATATTGAAAGATATTCAGGAGCGATATATGATCATCCCCGTTAAGGGAAAGAATATTTCTGGCCAGGTCTACAGAATGAAATTCCGTACTTCCTGTTCTTAAAATAATAGCAAGGAGCTCTGCATCAGACAAAGCTCCGGGTCCGTAATTTAAAAACTTCTCATCCGGTCTGTATTCCGGGTGCAATTCTTTTGTTTTGATCCTCTGCATGGGCAACTCCTTTGTTCTGCTGTGTTTTCGGAGTACTTCTGCAGATTCCAGACAGAATCATTTTAGCATATCTTAATCAAATTACAACGTCATTATGAAAGATTCCCGCATATGCTGTCTGCTGCTTTCATAAGTGCGTATCTGCCGTGCTCATAGGTCAGGCCGCCCTGAAAGAAGACGGTATAAGGCTCTCTTAAGGGACCGTCAGCCGACAGTTCTATGGAAGAGCCTGAGATAAATGCTCCGCTTGCCATGATCACGCTGTCTGAATAACCGGGCATATCATATCCTTCCGGGACCACATAGCTGTCTACATAGGAGGCTCCCTGTATTGCACCGCAGAACTTCCTGACAAGTTCTGGATCTTTCAGCGTCAGTGCCTCTACGATACAATGATGTGCTTCGCCCGGAGCCGGGGATGTGCAGAACCCAAGATTTTCAAACAAAAATGAGGCGAAAACAGCAGATTTTAAAGCATTGGCTGTTACGGAAGGCGCCAGGGAAAGCCCCTGATAAAACTGTTTCAGTACGCCCAGGGATCCGCCGACCTCCTTGCCAAGTCCCGGAGCCGTCAGCCGGTTTGCGCAGCGTTCTATAAGATCAGCCCTTCCGGTAATATATCCGCCGATCGGCGCCAGTCCTCCTCCCGGATTTTTGATCAGTGATCCGACACAGATATCAGCGCCGTGATCGGTCGGCTCTGAAAGAGATGTAAATTCTCCGTAACAGTTGTCCACAAAAGCGATCAGGTCCGGCTTGATATTCTTTGCGAATGTGATCGCTTCGCCGATCGCTTCCGGAGAAAGAGATTTTCTGGAAGCGTATCCTTTTGATCTTTGGATATAGATGATCCTGGTGCGTTCATTGATCAGGGAACGTATACGGGGAAAATCAAAATGTTCTCCGTCTATGAGTTCAGAGATAGCATATGTAACTCCTATCTCAGATAGGGAACCGGGGGCAGGTGTGATACCGATGGAACGCTCCAGACTGTCATATGGCTTTCCTGTAAGGAACAAAATCTCATCTCCCGGAAGCAGAAGGGCGCTGAGAGCCAGATACAAAGCGTGCGTACCGCAAGTGATCTGTGGTCTGACCAGCGCATCTTCCGTGTGAAAGATATCTGCATAGACACGTTCCAGTTTTTCCCTGCCCAGTTCGTTGTAACCGTAACCGGAGCTCGCAAAGAAATCCGATTCGGAAACTCTGTTGTCAATAAAACTCCGAAGCACTTTATACTGATTGGCTTCGGAAACATCTTCGATCTCCCGGAATACCGGAAGGCACTGCTGCTCAGCTTCGGCAGCAGCTTTCTGAATTCTTTCACTGATATCAGGATAATGGTACAATGTTTTTCTCCTTTAATATATCGATCATTTTGAAAAGCATCTCCTCTTCCGAAGGATACTCTTCATAATTCATCCAGATGACGTCCTGTTCCCTTCTGAACCAGGTGATCTGTCTTTTCGCAAAATGCCGCGTACTCTTTTTGATCAGATCTGCTGCTTCCTCATATGTCAGTTCATGATTCAGGTATCTGACGATCTCTTTATAGC